>MDSV01073463.1_pt1 | contig 17521 bp, 5 predicted proteins | sample 810851 | NCBI WGS metagenome assembly MDSV01 (sample SAMN05326640, study PRJNA326480) | marine metagenome | isolation source: seawater | place: Atlantic Ocean: North East | collected 2012 | reverse complement strand
CGCGCTCGCCCGGGTCGCCGTCCAGGGACGCCTTCGGGGACTTCCGCGGCGACCCGAAGTTGACGCTCATGCGCGGGCCGAAGTTGACGCTCATGCGCGGCATGCGAGGCACCGCCGACGTGAAATCCGCCGCGGCTTCCTTGAAAATCTCAAAGCGGTTCACGCGGCGCAGAGCGGACTGGCGCCGCGCGTGCAGACCCTCCTTCTTGTACCCGGCGCGCGCGTTATTCTGAATGCGCGCGAGGCCCTCGCGCAGGCGCTTCGCCAGCACGGGCATCTCCTTGGCGCTGAGCGCCTCGGAGATGAGCATCAGGCTCTCGACGTCGCGCGCCACCGAGCGCAGCGCGTCGCGCCGCGCCGCGCTGGTGCCCTCCAGCCCCTCTTCGTTCCCCGGGACCCCCAGAGAGCCGGCCGCGCCTCTTTCGCCGGGCAACGCCCGTTTCGAAGCGCTGGGCAACGCCCCGAACGTGGTCTTGTTCTTCCCTCCGCGCTTCGCCAAACTCCCGGCGTTGGAGGAAGGCACGTCCCGCCTGATGTCCATCGATCCGCGCCTCTGCGAGCTCGGCTTCATGCTCGAGCGCCGAACCGCGATGGCGACGTCCGCGGGGTCCGCGGCGCAGTCCGCGTCCGCGGCGGGCTCGGCTTCGTCGTCGGAAGCCTCGAGCTGCGCCTTCCAGTCGTTGTCCTTCGCAGGCGCCAAGCGCGAGCCCGCGTGCACGCTCTCGTCCTCGCCGATGGCGCCCATGGCGGGCGGCGCGAAAAGCGTCGCCGACAGGCGCGCGTGGCCGCTGCTCGGCGGCATCGACTCGCGCCGCGCGCCGAGAGGCGCGGCGGCGGCGCGGGGCGCGAAGGGGTCGGCGGCGATGGCGCGCGACAGCGCGACTTGTTCGTCCCCGGTGAGCGTCGTACTCGGCGTCGTGGCGGGGCTGGTCACCGGGGTGGACCCGGGGGAAACCCCCTCGTCCGCGCCGAGCGCGTCTTCGCCCTCGAAACCGTCCACGCCGCGAAGCGCCATCCCGGAGAGCTCGTTGCGCAGGCGCCGGCCCTGCATCGCGCTCAGCGTGTGGCCGTGCTCCTCGAAGTCCTCGGCGGGCTCGGCGGCAGCCTCGACGCTCGCGTCGAGGCTCCGTCGCGGGCCCGGCGGCCGCTTCCCGTCGCCGCTCATCGCGGCCGGGGACGGAAACAGGCGCGTCGGCGGTCGCCGCGAGGAGACCGAGACAAACCCTCGGGTGCCTTCGGGTCAAATTCGGCAGTCACGCGACGGAGCCGCCGAGGCGGGGACCGGGCGGTCCACGGGCGGTTCGTCGCGCGCTGCCGAAACCGCGTAGCGCGCGCTACACGCTTCGCGGCCGAGGTTGGGGACGGCGCGGGAGCGGGCGCGCGCTGCGGGCGCGGCAGTCAACTGGCGTGTGCGTGGAGAACGAGGCGAGGGTTCGCAGGCGAGGGTATTCTCGGCGGTCCGGTCCGTACGTCTTCCGACCGATCCGCAGCCGTTTTCCCGAATTTCTCACACGGGGGGTTCTGTCTTCACAGTCAGATCTGACGTTACGCGAGAAGAGAAGTCGCGCGCTTTTCCGTGGTTCTGCTGTCGTCGAACGCTCGGATTGTATCAGATCTTTCACAGAAATTTCCGTCACGGAAAGAAAAAGGAGATCGCCCCTAAGAGAGACTCGAAAAAACGCGTCGTGACTCGTTCGACTCACGCGTCGTCCCCGAGCACAGCCTCGTCGTCGTCGTCCGCGTCCGCCGCGAGCCCCCCCCACGACGTCCACGTCGTCCCGTCCGCGCCCTCGTCCAGCGCGGGCAGACCCTGCAGACGCCGCAGGACCACGTCCGACAGCCGCGCGCGCGCGGCGTGCGCCGCGCCGCCGGCGCGCAGCGCCTCGCGCGCGAACGCGAGCCCGTCCTCCTCGTCCCGCACCCGCAGCGCGGCGCGCAGCGCGCGGTCCGCGTGGAAGCGCGCGTCCCTGGACGCGTCCGCGACCGCGACGTCCGCGAGCGCGGGCACGAACACGCCGAGATGCGGCGCGACCGCGTCCGGCGAGGCGGCGCAGAGCCGGGACAGAGCCGAAGCCGCCGCGGCGCGCGCGCCGGCGCCGTCGTCGCGCAGCGCCCGCGCCAACGCCGACGCGACTTTGCCCAGAAACGGACACGCCGCGCCGCGCTGCTCGGCGGAGGCGAGCGCCAGCCTCCCCATGCCAAGCACGGCGGCGACGCGCGCGCCCTCGCGCTCGGGGTCGCGCGCGTGCCTCGCCAGCCCGTTGAGCGTCTCCCGCGAGGTCTCCGGCGACGCCAAAACGAGCTCGGGGTGCACGCGCGCCGACGCGCTCAGAGACAAAGCGCGGTGCTCGCGCGCGTCGGCGTCGTCGCCGGCGCCGGCGTCCGTCTCGCCCAGACGCTCGGCGAGCGTCGCGCGCGCGTCCTCGGGGAGCCACGCGGCGGCGTGCGCGAGCGCGAGCGCGGCCGCCGCGCGCGTCTCGGCGTCCGCGGCGTCGCGCCCGAGCCGCATCGCCGCTTCCGTCGCGGCGACCACGGTGGGCGGCTTGACGTTGGCGCCGGCGCGCGCCAGCGCGCCGGCGACGGCGCGCGCCGTCGCCCGGCGCGCGCCGCGCGTCTCTTCGTCGACGGAGCCTGAGCTCTCGTCGGTGCGCTCCAGGGACGCGACCAGGTCGGCGACGAGCGCGTCGACGCGTGGCTGCAGCGCGACCAGCCTGCCCAGCGCCGCCGCGGCTCTCTGCCGGACCGCGCGGTGCGGGTCGACGAGGCACTTCACGAACGTGGTCTGCAGCTGCGGGACGAAGGGCTTGAGCGCGGCGCCGCCCACCTCGATCATCGCCGCCAGCGCGCCGATCACCGCGCTCTTCACCGAGCCGGGGTGCTTGTCCCCCAGCGCGCGGATGAGCGGGCCGGTGACGGGGATGACGTGCGGCTTGACAGCGGCCGTCGTGGTGGAGAGCGTCGCCTCGCGCAGGCCCTCCGCGGCGCTCTCGCGCGCGTCCGCGTTGCGCCCGGCGAGCACGCCCTGCAGAAACACCTGCGCCACCGGCGCCAGGCCCTTGGGCAGGCACAAGCCGGGAACGAGCAGATCGCGTTTTTTCACGCGCGCGCTCGCGCCGGCGTCGCGCAGACGCCGGCGCATCTTCTCGCGCGCGTCGCGCACCGCCGCGCGCACGTCCCGCAGGTAGTGCGCCTGGTCTTCCTTGGCGACCGCGCCCATGACCACGCCCAGCGCCTGCCACGCGGATAAGACGACCGTCTCGTCGGCGTCGCAGAAGAGCGAGAACAACGCCTCGATCAGCAAAGGCACGTCGTCCTCCTCGTCGAAGCACGGCGCCTCGACGGCGAACGCACCGCAGAGTGTCGCCGCCGCCGCGCGCACGCGCGGGCGCTCGTCACGCGCGCCGCCGAGCACCTGCGGGAGGAGCAGGTAGTGCGCGTCGTCCGGGACGGCGCGCAGGACGGCGGACGCCGCGTGCCGCGCCGCCTCCGCCTCCTCTGCCGCCTCGCTGGCCATCGCGGCGAGGAGCGGCGGGAACAGCGCCTCCAGATGCGGCGGGAGCGCCGCGCCCGCCACCTCGGCGAGCGCGCCGAGCGTCGACGCCCTGTGCGCGTCGATGGGTGGCTCCGCGAGCTTGGGGAGCACGGACGCCAGGATCTTCGGCTGCGCCTTGAGCACCTGCTTTAAGCCTTCCAACGCGGCGTCGTCCGACCCGAGCTTCGAAAGCAGCGCCGGCACGATGGCGGCGGCGGTGTCCGGGCCGCCGTGCCGGAACGTCGCGTCGAAGGCGGCGCCCGCCGCCTCGCGCACCGCCGCGTCGGCGTCGCACAGCGCGTCGCGGATGGCGGGCACGACGTCTCGGTGCAGGAATTCATCCAACTGCTCCTTGCGTGCGGCGGCCAGCACCTCCGCGAGCCCGAGGCACACGCCCTGCCTGGTCTGCACGCCGCGCGACGGCTCCAGGCCGTCGCGCAGGATGGGGAAAATCTCAGGCAACACGCGCTCGCCGAGCTTGCGCACGAGCTCGCCGAGGCACTTGCCGGCGGTTTGCCGGCGGTCCTCGGACTCCGCGCTGAGCCCCGCGATGAGCCGGCGCATGAGGCGCGGGAGGATCACGCGCAGCGTCCGCGGCGTGTTCGCGACGACCGTCTTCCAGATGTGCACGGCGGCGCTGCGCACCGCCATGACCGGGTCTGAGCGCAGCGCGTACACCGACGCGAGCAAGTCGTGGTGTCTCGCCTCGCCGAGCGCCGACGTCAGCAGAGCGCCTTGCGCCTCGGTGGAGATGCCCTCGTCGTCGTCCCCGCCCTCCACGCGCACCTTCCCCGAGGTCCCGGCGATGCGGAACATCATGCTCCCCAGCAGCTCCGTCGCGCTCTGGCGGATGCGCCAGTTTTCGTTCGCCAGCGCCTCCTCGATAGCCGGCAACAGCAGATCCAGGCTCGGGCCGCTGTGCGAGAACTCCTCCACGAAGACCCGACCCGCGCCGAGCGCCGCCTGACGGACCGGCTCGCTGATGTCCGCCAGCCCGGTGAGCACCTCCGTGAGGGCCTCCTTGAGGTGCGCCTCGAACGCCGCGCCGAGCGCGAGCGGCAGGAACCGAAGCAGCGTGAGGTGGCCCTCGCGCACGTACGGCGCGACGTGCGCGCACCCCGCGAAAATCTCGGGGAGCATCGCCTCGAAGGTCTCCGGCCCGAGCACGGCGAGGCACTCCGCCAGACCCTGCGCGGCGCCCGAGCGCTCGGTGGGGGGCCCATCGCTCTGCAGCGTCCTGGTGAGCCAGGGGATCACCTCCGAGAACTGGTCCGCCTCGGCGCCGCCCATGCCCTGCAGCAGGCTGGCCAGCGCCGCCGCCGCCGTCGCGCGCACCTCCGGCGAGACGTCCACGAGCGACTTCTGGATGTCCGGCAGCAGGATCGGGACGTACGGGGACATGTCCTTGGCGTCGGCGACGAGCGAGCACATGTTCCCCGCGATCTTCGCGGCTTTCTTCTTCAGGTCGGCGCTCCTGTCCCGCAAGCCGCGCGACAGCACGGGCACGATGAGCGCCAGCGAGGGCGCGTCCACGGTGTTCACGAAGGTCATCTCCAGGAGCACGTCCAGGCACGGCGCGGTGCGCTCGGCGGGCGCGGAGATGGCGCCCAGCAGGTACTTGGACAACCCGCGAATCTCGGGGTTGCGGATCACGTCGCCGATGGCGGCGAGCGCCGCGTTCGCCGCGTCCACAACCTTGGGGTGCGTGTCCGTGAGTGTCTCGGACAGCTTCGGCACGATCTGGGGCAGGCACGCGCCCAGCTGCTTGGGCGCGCACGCGGACATCGCCCCGAGCAGCTGCACAGAGCCCTGTTTGGTGCGCCACGCGCTGTCCTCGAGGCCGCGCATCAGCGCGGGCAGGACCAGCTTCACGCCCTGCCCCGAGAGCTGGCCCATCACCGCGCGCGCCGCCGACACGGTGGCTTCGCGCACGTACGCGTTCTGGTCCCCGAAGCACACCAGCAGGAGCGGCAGGACGTGCACGACGTACGGCTCGAACAGCCGGCCCAGGCGCACGTTGAGCAGTTCGAACGCCATCAACGCGCCCTCGCGCGCCTCGGGGTTGGATTTGTCCTCCACGGCGGTCTTCACCGTGTCCATCACCCCGAACAGCTTCAACGACCCGATGCCCATGCCCTTCACCGCGCCGGCGAGCCCGAACGCCGCCCCCCGCCGGTCGGCGTACCCGGCGCCGCCCGTGACCTGCGCCAGGAGGCTCTCCGCCAGCGCGCGGCGCTCGTCCTCGTCCAGCGCCCGCGCCAGGGACGGCAGGCAGTCCGCGACGGAGCGCTGCACCGCCTCGGACGGCGTCGAGAGCACGTCTACCAGCCGCGCGAGGATCTGTCTTAAGCGCGAGTCCGTCTGCTCTAAGTGCGCGGCGAGCGATCCGAGGAACACGGCGACGCCCTGGCGCGTGTTATCCGTCTGCGCGTCCGTCAAGTCGCCCGCGCCGCCCGAACGCGTCGCGCGGTCGAAGTACCCCTCGTACACGCCGAGGAGCTGCTGCACGTGCTGCGCGCCGTGCAGCTCGATCATCGCGCGCCCGCCGCGCATCGCGGCGTCGCGCACCGCCTCGTCCTCGTCCGCCAGGACCTTGGTCAGGAACGTGGACACCAGCGGCAGGTCCCTGGCGGTGAGCGAGGGCGCCGCCGCGCCGAGCGCGCGCACGAGCGCCGCGCGGCCCTGCGGGTCGCCCGCAGAGCGACGGCGCGCGCGTTCGAGCTCATCCGGGAAACGCGCGCGGTCGGGTACCGCGGACCCGCGATCCAAAAGCTCCGCCTCGCCGTCGCGCGCGGGCGCCGCGGGCGCCGCCGTCGCGTACGCGGCGAAGAGCTTCGCCAGCGCGGGCGCCACGCCGCCGTCCATGGCGGCGGCGGTCTCCGCGAACGCGTCGACCGCGGCTTCGCGCGCGCTCGCCGCGGCGTGCCTGAGGAAGGGCAAAATCGCCAACGGGGAGACGCGCGCGGCGAGCGTCGCCGCGTCCAGCTCCAGCCCGGCGGCGCGCCAGACGTCGTCGGCGGCGGCGCGGACCGCCTTGTCCACGTCGCGGCGCACCAGGAACAAGCGCGCCGCCGCCGACCGCCGGGCGTCCTCCGGGCCGCCGAGCACGAGGTCGCGGAGCGCGCCCGGCGCGCCGGCGAGCGCGGCGAGCGCCGCCGCGCGCACCGCGCGGAACTCGGACTCGAGTCCGTCCAGGAGCGCGAGGGTCACGGCCGGAGCCTCGTCCCCGGACCCGGCGGCGACGTCGAGGAGCAGCGGCCGCGCCGCCGCCGCCGTCGCGCCGGCGCCGGTGGCCATGACGCCGAGCGCGAGGCGCGCGGCGGCGGCGCGCGGGAGCCCCGGCACGCCCGGCGCGGCGTGCGCCGCCAGCACCCGCACGGCGTTTTTGCGCATGGACGCCGGCGCGACGTCGTCCGCGAGGGTCAGCACGCGCGCGCACAGCGGGAACGCCAGGAACGCCATCGCCGGCGGGAGCGGCTCTGTGTCGTTCATCTCCACGCACTCGCACAGGGCGTCCAGCGCGTGCTCGAGCGTCGCCGCCTCGGCCGCCGCGCGCGCGCACGGGACCGGCGCCGGGTCGCCGCGCGCGTCCGGCTCGAGAGGCGGCGCGGTTCCGTCGAGGCAACGCGCGGAGACGCGCAGCGCCGCGGCGAACGCGGACGCGACGCCGCGGAACCCGAGCGCGACGCTCGCGTTGCCGGGAACGTTCGCCGCCGCGACGACGAGCGCCGCGCCCAGTGCGGCGCCCGGGCCCTCCGGCAGGATGGGCGACGCCGCCAGCGGGAGAAGCTCGGTGGCCACGCGCGCGACGCGCTTCGCGGCGGCGCCTCGGCGCGTGCCGCCGCGGAGCACGGCCGCCGTCAGCCTCAGCCGCAGGCAGAGCCGGTCGACACCGTCGCGGACGCGCGCGCGCGTCTCGGCCTCCTCGGCAAACTGCGCGCGGCGCGCGAGCTCGGCTTTGTCCGGGATGTTCGCGCCGCCGCGTCCGCCTCGGCCTCCCCTGCCGGCGCCTCGCCCGCCCGCGGCAGCCACCTGGCTCGCGCGGAGCGTGGGGCGCAGGGAGACCGCCGCGGGCTCATCGTCGCTGTCGCTGTCCGAGCCGTACGCGCCCCGCCCTTTTCCGCGCGCCTTCCTGGCGCCGTTGGCGCTGGCGCGCGTCACCGGCTTGAACACGTCCACCGGGTCCGTGGACAGCCGCGTCGGCGGGCACCGGAAAATCGCGATCTCCTTCTCGGTCAGCGATTCGTGCTCGCGCGCGTCGGCGAAGGACTGGGCCAAACCCAGGATCGCGTCGAGCGCGACGTCCGGGTCGATGCGCGCGACGGCGAACGCGGCCGCCACCGCCGCGTCTCGGTCGGCGGGGCGCGGCGACCGCGCGCCAGTGTCGCCCGCCACCGCCGCGCACATCGCGTCTGCGCACTCGCGGAGCGCGAACTCGGGCGGGTCGAGGCCCAGCCGCTCGGCGGCGGCGTCCAGCTTCGCCAGGAGCGCGCTCCACGCGCCCTGCTGCCTGCCGTCCGGGGCGGACACCAGCGGGTGGTGCGCGAGGAGCACGAGCCGCCCGGCGAGCTCCGGCGGGATTCCGGGGTCGCCGCGCGAGAAACCGACTCGGCTCGCCGCGCCGCGCTCGGCGCCGCCCGCGCCGCAGAACGCAGCCAACGCGGCGCCGGCGAGGCGCCGGGGGAACGGACGCCTCGCCGCGTTTCCGCTCGCCGCCTCTTCTACCGAGAGTTCCAGTCCCGGCCACCTTCCCGGCTCCTCAGCGCTGACGACCCACTCCCTGAACGCGTCCAAGAGCGTCTCCGCGGAAACGCCGGCTTCGTTCGCGGCGTCGACGGCTCGTTTCGCGGCGACGCGCGTCTCGCGGTTCGGGTGGAGCAGCAGCAAAGTCGCGGTTCCGATCGCGGCTCGCTCGACGTCGCCACCGAGAAGCTCGCGCGAATCGACCGAGCCGAGGAGCGCGCCGACGCCGAGCGCCGCGCACTCGCTGTCTTCCGCGCCGAGCCGCGCCAGCGAGGCCGGCGCGAAGTACGTCGCGTCCGGCGCGAGCGCGCCGAAAGCGCCGGCGGAGACCGCCGCCTTCCGCGCCTCGGCGTCGCCCGCCGCGGCGGCGGCCACCAGGAACAGAGCCATGGTCCCTTCCGCGCGCTGCAGAGGCTTCGCGCTCCCCGCCTTCACCAGTGCCGCCAAAGCCGGCATCAGAGCGACCGACGTTCCAGAACCCAGGACCGTGGGGTTGGCCTTCGCCGCGCGAACCAGCAGACGCAGCGCGGGTCTCACTTTTTCGGCGTCCTTGGCGTCCTTGAGCGAAGCCGCCAGCGCGTCCGCGGCGGGTTTCGGGAGCGCGCCGGGGACTTTCGCCAGCCACGCGCCGAGCGCGTCCGCCGCGCTCGCGCGCGCGTCCCTCTGCGCCTCGCGCGCGAACGCGTCGGCGAGGCACGCCACAGCCTCGTTCGCGCACGCCGCGGCGGTCTTCTCCGAGACGCCGTCACCGCGCAGCGCCAGCCGCGCCATCGCGTCGAACACGCCGCAGCGCGCCTGCCACTCCTTCGGGCGCTTCGCGGCGTCGGCCAAGTCGCCCGCGACGGCGTCGAACGCGCCTCTCGCGTCCTCGTCTTCTCCTAGATCGGCGATCGCGGCGAAACACGCGGCGGCCTCCTCCCGACGCCAGGCGTCCGCGTGCCTGAGCTGCGCGGCGAGCGCGTCGCCCGCCGCCGCGGCGAGCGCGCGCGCCGCCGGCGCGGGGGCGCGCTCGAGCGCGCGGCGCGTCGGGCGCAGCGTCGCCTCCGGCGAGCGGCGCATCTGCCTCTCGATCCGCGGCGCCACCTCGTCCCGCATCTCCTCCTCGGTCATGGTGGCCACGAACGCGTCCAGCGCGCGACCGAGCTCTGTTGGAAGCTTCGAGGGGTTGCGCGAGTCGCCGTGAAGAACGCCGCGCGCGAAAGCGTCGGCGGCGCCCGCGCGCGCGCGCGACGCCGTAGCGGCGAGCTGCTCTTCGCGCTTCGCCGCCTCGGCTTCTCCCCCCCGCCTCTGCACCTTCGAGGGCCGCTTCGTGCTCCCGCCGCTCGCGGCGCGCGTCGCCGCCGCCGCGTTCGCCCACGCCACGAGCGCCCCGGCCAGGCCGCACGCCGCCGCCGGCGCCGTGACGACCAGAGCCTTGGCGGGGTCCGGCGTCCCGTCGTCGGCGCGCGGAGAGACGAGGTCGACGTACGCCTCCGCCGCGGCGGAGGCGCCGACGGAGGCGCCGAGAAGGCGCTGGAACGACGCGTTCACGCGCGGTGGCGCGCGGACGCATCTCCGCGTGTCACCGTCGCCGTTTTCGTCACCGCGAGCGGCACCGGAGGCGGCCGTCGCCTCGGCGCACAGCAGGTCGCCCTGCGCCTTGGCCACCTTCGCGAAGGCGCCGGTTTGCGTCGCGAGATCCAGGTGCCGCACCAGCGCGCACGACCAACGCAGGAGCTCGCGTCTGCGCGCGGGCTCCATCGCCTGCGGCGCATCGGACGCCGCCTTGAGCAGTCGCGCGGCGAAAGCCTTGAGGAACGCGGGCGAGTGCATCAGCGCCGCGTCCACCGCGCGAGCCAGCGCGACGCGCGAAGGCTTGTCGTCGTGCTCGCGAAGGCTGGCGAAGACGACGGAGACGAGCGCCGCCGAGGCATCGGCATCGGCGAGCTCGCCGGCCGCCGCGGCATCGCACACGCCGCTCCACGCCTCCAGACGCTCGGCGAGCGACCGCCTGGACGCGCCCGCCATGAGCGCCTCCATCGTCGCCGCTCGAAGTGATGTGACCTCCCCGCGGGACACGACGGCCAGACGTTCGCAAACAGGTCTTGGCACCGCCGCCGACTCGCGATGGGTCGTCGGTGAAGATGGGTCGGCACGGAGCTGACGATTCAGTGCCGTGCAGAACGATGGTGTGTCATTTTTTTAAAGACCTTCGCCGACGTCGCTCGTCCGCGACCTTCAAAGCAGACATCAGAACCCGCACCTGCACTTGGGTATGTGCGCGATGTGCCTCTGGAGCACCATCGCGCACACGCGCCCCACCTCCTCCCACTTCTCTAGGCACCCGCCCTCGCCCTCGGCGGCGCCGACGGCGACGCGCGCGACGACGACGTCGGACCCGAAGTGCGTCCGGCGCCCGGCGACGACGGCCGTCGTCGCCGTCGCGCCCACGCCCGCCGCGTTCAGCGCGCGCACGAACTCGGCGTTGAGCCGGTTGAAGTCCACGCCGTGCTCGCGCTCCATGGTCTCGCAGGTCATGCCGTTGAGCGCCGCGCCGGTCAGGCGGAAGTGCACGCACTCCGCGAGCGCCGAGTCCGAGAAACCGGCCGGATCGCCGGCAGAAAAGTCCGCCAGCTCCAGGCGCGGGTCGGAAGCGATGAGCGCGCGCGCCTGCCGCGCGCGCTCCGCCACCGCGGCGTTTCTCGCGGCGACGCTCGCGGAGGGCAGTCCGGAAGAAAGACTTCGCGCCTCGGCGTCGGCGCGCATCTCTCGGAGCGCGCCGAGCGACGCGGCGGGGTCCACGCCCGGCCCGATGAGCACGAGCCGCGTCTGTTTTCGATCTCGACGTTTGGCGGCGCTCGGCGCGCGCTCAATCTCGACGCGGCGCCTGCCCGACAGGTGGAAGTCGTACGTCACCTCGGGGTCCTCGAGGAACGTGACGAACCCTTTCGCGCGCGCGGCTTCGCGCGGGATCCCACGAGCGACCCACCGCTGGAAGGACGCGAGAGGCACCGCGCCGCACTCGAACGACGCCGACCCGAACGCCGCCGCGCCGACGCCGCCGGCGCGGTGACGCGTCGCGACGCGTCCGTCGCGAACGGCGGGGTCGATCACGAACGGTCCTTTTCTCTCCGGGACCACGGGCTCAGTCAGTCCGCGCGTGTCTTTCCGGAGCCCGCCGCCGGTGGGCGAGAGCAGGAACGGCCGCGCGGCGCTGTCCCAGTCGTGCCCGAACTTGCCCTCCGGCTGCGGCGCCAGCGTCACGTCCAAGATGCTCGGCAACGGCGCTCGCCCGCGCGTCGTCTCGACGACGCGCGCCTCGGGCGCCCACTTGCGCACGAACGCCCGCGCAGCCTCGAGCCTGTCGCCCGCGGCATCGCCCGCGCCGCCGCGTCCTCCGGCACCGCCGGGAGAGGAAGCAGAGGGCGACGCCAGGAGATCGATCTTGTTCAGGAGCACGACGTCGGCGGCGGCCAGCTGGCGCGCCCACGCCCGGTCGGCGGCGTTCTCGCCGCCTCGCGCGTCGCCGCCGGCTTCCGCGAACGCCGCCGGACCGAGCACGCCTCCCGCGGCCGCGGACTCCGCGTCCACCACGCACACCACGCTGTCCAGCCGCACGCGCGCGAGCTTCCCGAACGTCTTGTCCAGCGCCATGATGGTCTCCGTGGGGTCCACCAGGCCGCTGGTCTCGATGAGCAGGTACTCGATCGGGCCCGCCGCGCTCGGATCCGCGACGCCCGCCTTTCCGGCGACGTCCAGCATCTTCCACACCTGCGTCTCCAGCTCGCCGCCGAGGGTGCAACACAGGCACCCGTTCGTGAGCTCAACGACGTCCCCGTCCGCGCCGCCCGTCGAGCCCCCCGGGGTTTCGCGCGCCACGAGCTCGGCGTCGACGTTGAGCTCGGCGAAATCGTTCACCGCGCACGCCACCTTCAGATCCTGCCGATTCGCGAGCACGTGGCGCATGACCGTGGTCTTGCCGCTGCCCAGCCACCCGGTGACCAGCGTGGTGGGCAGCCGCCGGCGTTCGGGAGGCGCGAACGCGGTCCTGAGCTCGTAGTTGCGGAACAGGTTCACCGAAGCCGCCTCCTTGTCCTCCACCGCGGGGGGCGGCGGTTCCTCGGAACGCGCCATGGCGGACGCGCCCAGTTTCGAGACCGCGCCGCGCGGCGTCCGCAGCGCGCGCGCAAACGCGCCGGGCGGTCGCGTCGCTCGGCCGATCGACGCAGCCGACGGACGCGCCAGCATGCGATCCCGGGACGAACGCGGAGCCCGCGCGCCGTCGCGAGTGGCGAAGAGTTGAACGTGTTGCATTTTTTTTATGTACGTGTGGGTGCAGTACGCGTGCGTGCGCGTGGACGCGAATAGAGCGTCTCGCGCGGCTGATCAACCGCGCGTTCCAGAGTCAGGGCTGGCCTGATGGGCGCTGATCGTCGTCACAAACGCGATCGGGTGTCTAAAAACGCCATCACCCCTCACGGACAGACCGCAGTCAGAAGTCAGAGCTCTTCTTCGTCGTCCTCGCCGTCGTCGTCCTCCATGAAGAAGTCGTCCTTTTCCTTTTTCGCGCCGCCGCCGCCCATCGACTCCGCCGCCGCCGCCGCCACCTCGCCACCCTCATTCGCCTCCGCCAGCGCCGCGTCCTCGACCATGCGCTCCTTGATGATCTGCCGCAGTTTCTCGCGTTTCTGTTTCAGGTACTCGGTGTCACCCTCCTGCTTCAGGATGGAGACGTACTTGAACCCCTTCGGGAAGTGCGTCACGTAGTGCAGGTCGTCTTTGAGCTGCCGCAGCTCCGACGTCACCGCGTCACTCCGCGCGCTCTCGTCTGGGTGGTCGCGCTCGAGTTTCTCCATCGCGCGCGTCAGCTTGACGCGCTCGAAGAACTTCACCTTGTGGTACCGCACAGCCATCGTGCGCTCGCGCTCGGCCTGCTTGTTCTCGGCGGCGACGCCGGTGAGCTGCTCCAGCTCGCGCATCTTCTCCACGCGCAGTTTCTCGGGCAACCCCTCGCGCTGCAACAGGCGCTGGATGGAGCGCATCTGGTTCTTTGTGGACTTCTTCTTCGGGCCGCCGCGGCCAGCGCGGCCGCCACCTCGCCCGCCGAAGCGGCCACCACCCCGGCCGCCGCCCCGGCCGCCGCCCCGGCCGCCGGGCCCCCCGCCGGCTCGACCGCCGCCGCCGCCGTGGTCGCGGTCACCGCCGTACGCCATGGCCAGGGTCGAGCGAGCCGCCCGAGAGAGGCGGGCGCGACCGTTCGCCTGTCGCGCGTTCAACCGGCTCGATACGCCGCGAGGGCGCTTCGATGCCGCCGAAAGAACGTCGGGAGCGCGCGTCACGACGTGCGCGCGCTGGCCGTCTTTGACTGACCGATTTGCTCGCCAGCGTCTTTCGCGGCAACAACTCGCGACTCGCGAAATGTTTTGGCCAAACCGAGTTTCCCGTCGCAGAACGCGGATCGAGTGCTGATAAGGCGTGTGTCCGCGATGAGCAAGCAGCGGGCATCGCCCCTTCGCGCACCACAGCTCAGGGCGAGCTCTGTGATTCCACGGTCGCCGATCTAGGTGTCGGCTTGGGCGTCAGATCGACGCTCCAAGCCCCGAGCGCCCCGATCTCAACCCCGGTGCGCCGTCACGCGTGGCTTCCCGCGGACCGCACGCGCGAAAAACCGCGCTGGTAGACCAGGCGTGCGTCCCTCGAGGTCAATTAGGGACGAGCGCCACCATGGTGGAGAAGGCGCGCCCGCACAAGCAGAACTCGTTCCGCCAGACCACGGAGTTCGCGAACCTCGCGCGCACCGTTGGCGAGGTCGATGACTTCGTGATGCAGGAGTTCCTGACGGACGTCATCGACGGCGGCATGGCCCCCGCGGTGTTGGGCACGGGCGATGGCCTCGCTCCCGGCGGTCTGCTGCAGCCGCAGCTGTCGTTCGGGGTGGCGGACTTTAACCCCGCACTGATGCAGACCAACCCGTTCCCAGCGATGCAGACGGGCCCGCCGCCCGCCGTGCAGGTGCCCTCGGGCGCGGCGCCGCTCGACGCCCCCGCGGACCCCGCGGTGTTCGCGCGGGGCGCGGCCGCTCCGCCCAAGAAACCCGCCAAGGGGAAGAAGACCAGGCGCGCCTCGCGCGTGTCCAACAACGGCTCAGACGACGACGACGCCGCGGAAGCCGAGCAGCGGCGCAAACGCCAGCGCGAGGCGAACCTGCAGGCGCAGAGGCGGTGCCGCGAGCGCCATAGAACGCACGTCACCAACCTCGAGGCTGAGTTGGACGTGCTCCGCGCAAAGACGGAAACCGCCACCGCCACGAGCGCGCGCCTGCAGGGCTCGCTGCAGCGCTCGCTCACAGGCCTGGAGGAGTGCCAGCGGCGGTGGCAGGAGATGGAAAACGAAAAGGTGGACATGCGGCAGATGAAGGAGTACGCGGAGGCCAAGCTGTCGCAGACCCTGGAGGCGCTGCGGGAGTGCGCGAGCAGGAATGAGGCGCTCGTCGGCGAGATGCGGCTGAGCGCGAGCCCGGCGAGCTCCGCCGGCCGCGCCCTCCAGGGCGCCGGGGCGGGCGCCGCGGGCGGCTCGAGCGCCCCTCCCCCCGAGGACGGCGCCCCGAGCGCGGCGCTGCAGGACAATATCCGCGACGCGTTGCAGGGCATGGACATCGCGCAGTCCAAGACGGAGGTCAAAACCGAGCCGGAGCCGTTCGGCGCGCCGGGCGGGCGGCTCGCCGCGCGCGCGGACGCGGCGGCGGCGGCGAGCGCGCCGGAGGAGGAGGACTCGTTTTCGTTGCAGCGAGAAGCCGCGGACGTGGAGCTCAAGGCCAAGACGGGCGAGGCGAGCGAGGCGGAGATGAAACGCATCGCGCTGCGTTTGACGCAGCAGTTCCGCACGTACCTGATGGATGGCAACGCGTGCTCCTCCGCGCAAGCCTTCAACAACCCCGAGCCGGACGTGTCCACCGCCGGTCCGGGGCAGACGCGCAGCGTGTTCAAGCGCGCGCACCGCGTCGCGCGGAGTTTGAATCTGTCCGACGCGCAGCGCGCGCAGATCGTGCAGATGTGGAAGGCGCACAGCCAAAAACTGCACGCGCTGTTCGAGCGCCGGAAGAAGCTCACCGCGGACGCGCTCATGCTGCAGGGCACGTCCCCGGTCGCGACGCTGGTGGATTTCCTGTCCATCGGCAGCGGGACGCTCTCCGGCGTGCGCAACGAGGAGGAGCTCGCCGAGCAGGGCGGGCAGATGACCCTCACCGGGTTCGCGCAGCACGCGTGCAGGTTACAGGGGGTCATCTCCGAGCTGCGGGAGAACATAGGCGCCGAGCAGAAGCAGAACTTCGTGCTCGTGTCCGAGGTGGTGGACGAGGTGCTCACCCCGATGCAGACGTGCACCATCTGCGCCACCTGGGGGCAGGAGTGCCCCGACATGCTCGCCATCTCGCGCGCGGTCACCGTGCAGACGATGGAGGAACAGGCGTAGAGTGAGTGAAGAATCGTCTCGTGCGTTCCAGGGGTTGATACGTGGTACAGTACATATTAATGCGTGCGTCTGTTTCTACAGCTGCGGCGGCTAGGAGAAGCACGTTTCGCTCTCGTCGTCGTCGTCGTCGTCGTCATTGATGTACATACGGTTTCGCGAATACGGCGCGGGAAGGAGAGCTCGCATCTCATCACGCCGGCGGCGCGACGACGGCGGACGGCGACGCGGCGGCGCGTTCGCCGCCCCGGCTCAGCCGCGGCGACGCGTTCATCTCCGAGTGTACACGACGCGCCAGCTCGTCGGATGCGACATCATCAAGGTTCGGTTTCTCGCGTTCGTCCTTTTCCGCGCGCGAGGCTCTCGCCTTCTCCAGCTCGGCGGCCACCGCCTTTGCCTCCTCGGCGAGCCTCGCGAGCTCGCCCGCCTTCGCCGCGGCAGCCTTGGCCTTCGCCGCCTCTGCGACGGCCGCCCGCCTCGCCGCGGCGGCCCTCTCGCCCTTCGCCTTCGCGGATGCCTTCAGCTCTTGAGCCGCGGTGGACACGACCACCGCGGGCTGCTCGGCTCCCGCCGCCGCCGCGCGCGCGCGCGCGGCTTTGATGACGTCCGACTCGGGGATCATCGGCCTCGGCTTTTTGTTCTTCTCGTGCAACACGTGCATCACCTCGGGCGGGGGCACGACCGCGGATACTCCGAGAGCCTTTTTGGCGTCTAAAGGCTCGTTCTCGGTAGAGTGAGCGTCGGTCCCCCCCTGCGCCATCATCTGCGCGAGCAGACGCTTGCGGGGAGGAAGGTGCTGCAGAGATCCCGACGACGGCTCCGTGGTCGTGGTGGTGGTCATTTTAAATTGTCTCTCACGGTCGTGCGCTTCGCGCGCTTCCGAGTAGGCGGGTCGTCGTGTCCTCGACCTGATGAATACCACGAGATTTTGCCACACACTATAATAAAGCGCGTGCCAGTCTTCCTCGCGGCGATACGGTAGTACCCTCGCCCTTCGACCCGGCTCGGCGCACCTCGTCTCTGATGACGTGGGGCGGAGCGCGACGGCCACCGTACGAATGTTATCGTCCGAGTCGATTTTTCGAGGATTTGAGCGGGAGAAGAAGTATCTCGAAGGTTTCGCGGGTTTTCTTCCATTTTTTTTTTCGACAAAAAGGTCTATGGACGGCAGTATCAACACCCGCGTGTGCAGCATTACTTAATGTACTCTCTGAATCACGGCTGCGGTCAAGATTCGTCGATCAAAACGACAGAGGTGAGGCTTTGACTCGGCATCGCGAGGCAAAGTAGTAACTGTACACCCCTGTGGGCATTTAGTCAGGATACTCGATGATGAGATTCTGACTAGATTTTCATACATGCCTTCTTGGGCTAGTGGTAGACTAATCGCCTCCCACGCGATTGACCCGGGTTCGATTCCCGGAGGAGGCATTTTTGTGACTAATTACTCATACGGAACTTTTACACGTATTATATCATGACTGATCACCCATAGCGCACGGTTTTTTTTTGCGAAGACCCAGGGAAGTACTATGAGTAGCGACACCCAGTCGAAGACGCGCGGAAGACGGGGGTTGGTCTCGCACGAGCCGGCATCGATCGACCGCAGAGCTTTGGTTTCGAGCTTAGCTAGTCATCTTCTTCTTCCTCCCATTCCGCGTTCACGCACGTCTCGTCTCGTCGCGTTCGTCTAGCGTCACAGCCCTCTCATTCTAAACGCGCACGCCTTCTCGCGCCGATCACTCAGGTTTCGACGTATCCCTTCGCAGCCGCGAGTTCGCGCGTGTGCTCGTCCCACGG
>MDSV01203974.1_pt1 | contig 17522 bp, 14 predicted proteins | sample 810851 | NCBI WGS metagenome assembly MDSV01 (sample SAMN05326640, study PRJNA326480) | marine metagenome | isolation source: seawater | place: Atlantic Ocean: North East | collected 2012 | reverse complement strand
TATATCATCACAAAAAATATTTGAAACATAAGAAAATCTATTACTCATTTAAACCTCCAAAAAAAAAATTATATCCAAAATTAAATATAAATGAGCAATGTTTTTATGTAAACATTGCTCATTGTATAAAATGCCTTAAACTTACTTAATCTGCTCCATCAGATATATAAGCCATCTCACCATGGTCACTAATATCTAAGCCATTATCTTCTTCTTGTTTAGTAGACCTTAATTCTATACCAGGAATAAATTCAAGAAGCTTTAGAATAATCACCGTTACTAATAGTGAATATATAGCTGTACTAGCAATTAGAATTATATTTGCGACAAAAAGTTTTGATTCTCCATCAATAAGACCTCCTTGTGTGGCAAAAATTCCAGTACCAATTATTCCCAACATACCTCCCAAACCATGAACAGCAAATACATCTAAAGCATCATCCAGAGATACCTTTCCTTTGAAATAAACTGCATAAAAAGTTATTGCTCCACTTACAAGGCCAAGAATTAATGCAGAACCTACAGTAATTGATCCTGCAGCAGGTGTTATTGTTGCCAAACCTGCTATTGCTCCAGTGGCAGCTCCAACCCCACTAACCTTACCCCCATGGAACATACCTAAAATTACCCAAACTAACATACCTGTTGCCGCGCAAGTATTTGTTACAAGAAATGCATTAACAGCAGTTCCATCAGCAGCTAAACCTGAACCAGCGTTGAATCCAAACCAACCAAACCATAGCATTGATGCACCTAAAATTACGAATGGCACATTGTGAGCTTGAACTCCCTTTTCAATATTTCTTCTTTTACCAACAATAGCTGCTGCTGCAATTGCAGCCATGCCAGCATTTATATGAACTACTGCACCGCCTGCAAAGTCTATTGCTCCTTGTTCAAGCAACCAACCATTATCTCCCCAGACCCAATGTGCGATTGGTGCGTATACAAAAGTTATCCAAAGAACTAAAAAAATCATGTAGGCTTTAAAATTAAATCTTTCACAAAAAGCTCCAGTAATTAGCGCAGGTGTAATGATTGCAAACATCATTTGAAAAATTGCAAAAATTTGTTCTTCAGGAGTATCAATTCCTGAAAGAGCAAGATTACTTAATGATCCAATAAAAGCATTTCCTCCCTCACCAAAAGCTAATGAATACCCCCAAAGAACCCAAACAACACTGGCTATACCCAATGAAATAAATGAGTACATAACCGTGGATATAACATTTTTACCTCTAACTAAACCACCATAAAAAAAAGCTAAGCCGGGAGTCATAAATAACACCAAAGCAGAACAAGTAAGCATCCAAGCTATTGAACCTGAGTCCATAATTTTCTCCTTAAATTCATATTAAACATTTATTAAATTATGTTTCATAAATGTTTCAAGAATGTTTCAAGAGTTTTATGCTTTAGTCGTACCTGATTCTTGGATCAATGAAAGCATATAATACGTCACACAAAAATGTGCTCGCCACATATAGTAAAGTAAACATAAAAACACAAGCTTGAAGAACAGGAAAATCATTATTACCAACAGCAGTTATTGCCATATCACCCATCCCAGGCCAGGCAAAAATTGTTTCTACCAAAATAGCTCCATCAAGTAAACCTGTTAATGCAATAGTGATACCTGTTAGTGGTTGAATTGTAGCTACCTTGAAAGCATGTTTCCATATAACCATATTATTTGAAACACCTTTTGCTCTAGCTAGCCTAACATACTCTGAATCTAAAACTTGAAGCATAGCAGCTCTAGTAATTCTTGTATAATATGCAAGCCCCCCTGACATAAGAGTTATAGTTGGCAAAACAAGATGGGGAAGATCAAAAATCCCATCACCTCTTAATCCTGCTGGTAGCATTCTTAGCTGGACAGCAAATATAAAAATTAGAGTTAATCCTAGCCAAAACTGAGGAACACCTTGCCCTAATAAAGCAATAAATCTACCGAAATAATCAAACACAGTCCCCCTCTTAACTGCAGATAGCACACCCAACGGTATACCAATCATGAAAGAACCTAGCAAAGCTAAAAGTCCTAAGTGAATTGTTGCAGGTAATTTTTGAGTTACTATCCTGGAGACAGGTTTTCTTTCCAAAAGAGTTTCTCCAAAATCTCCAGTGACTGCTCTTCCCAACCATAAGCCATATTGAACTACAACTGGGCGGTCTAAGCCTAATTTTTTTCTTAGTACTCTTTCACCTTCCTCAGACAATCCATAACCTGAGTTAGCATATAAGTGCAAGGGATCTCCTGCAGCTCTTGAAATAAGAAAAACTGCAAAAGTAGCAACAATCACACTTACGATTGCAAACAAAAACCTTCTTAATATAAAATTTCTCATTAGGTATGTACGTAGTTTGTTAGTATAAAATTATATAATTTTATATTTAAATTTATTGTATTTATTTATAAAATTTATCCAACTTTTGCAAGATTTTTATTAATATCCAAACTTTTCCAATAAATATCAAAAACATTGATAGCTTCATCAAAAGATTTTGTTGAAAAAAGAGAAACACGAAAACTTCTTACTCTATCTTGACCTCCAGCATACCATGATAGATGCCTCTGCATTTGTAGAAGAGCAACGCGATCTGAAAAATGATTTTTTATTAGACTAATATGACGATTAATTATCTTAGTTTTATACTTATATTTATCTTCATAGTTAAGGTTTTCAAATTCTTCATCAAAAATCCAAGGTTTACCAATTGCAGCTCTGCCTATCATTACTGACTTACAATTGGTGTAATTTCTCATTTTTACCGCTTCAGAGATAGAATTTACATCACCATTGCCAGTAACTGGAATATTAACAGAAGATACTACTTCAGAAATAACATCCCAATTTGATTTACCTGTAAATCTTTGGGCTCGTGTTCGAGGATGTACTGTTATTGCATCAATCCCAATATCTTCCGCCATTTTTGCAACTTCTACTGCATTTAAGTTTTTTTCGTCCCAACCGCTTCTAATTTTTATAGTAAAAGGTACTCTTATTGCCTTTCTCATAGCACATAAAATACCAGAAGTATTTTTCAAATCTCTCATCATAGCTGATCCCCTACCAGTCTTTGTAATTTTAGGAACAGGGCATCCCATATTTAGATCTATAATGTCTGCTCCAGAGTCCTGTAGGATTTTTGATCCTTCAACTAAAGAATTTTTTTCAGATCCTAATATTTGTAGTGCAATAGGCCTTTCTTCAGGATAATAATTTGCTATATCATCGAGAGTTTTTTTGCTTCTTTTAATTAGAGCGTTAGCATCAATTTCTTCACTAGTTGTTAGTCCACTCCCACACTCCTTAGCTACAGTCCTAAAAGGGGCATTAGATATGCCTGCCATAGGTGCAAGACGAGCGATTCCTTCTATTTTGACATTCCCTATTTTCATACTAGGAGTCAATTGGGAGATCAGTACCTTGCCCAAGTTCAATAGCCTTTTTATATACAAAATTTGCAGCTGCAATATCACTGATTGCAATACCTTGAGATTCAAATAAAGTAATCTCTTCTTCAGATTCTCTACCTAAAATATGGCCAGCAACAAGATCAGATAAGTCCCTAATACCACTCCACATTACTCTTCCCCTCTCGATTGGGAATAATAAGTCCCCAGCTTCTATTTTTGCATCCTCTATGCTATCAACAACTATTCGATCAGCACGCTTTATTACATTATCATCAACTTCTTGGCGAATCCAATGATTACTACCAGCTGCATTTACATGCTGCCCAGGTTGCAACCAATCCCCCAGTAATACAGGTTTTCTTGTGGTAGTCATAGTAATAATAATATCAACATTACTTACAGCTTCTTCCGGAGTAGTCGCAGTGGTAATAGGAACATCTAATTCTTCTTGCATCTCCTCTGCAAATTTAGCAGAAAATTCTTCAGAAATATCAAAAACTTTCACACTCGATACATCTCTTACAGAGCAAATTCCTTCAAGCTGCCCTCTAGCTTGATATCCAGCTCCAATCATACCAACCGTTTTAGAGTTTTCTCTAGCCATAAATCTAGTACCAATTGCACTTACTGCGCCAGTTCTCATCTGGCTTAATCTAGGACCTTGAACCATGCTCAAGAGATCACCTGTATTTGAGTCATATAACATAGTTATAAACCTTGTACCAGCACGAAAACTTGTGTAAGTTTTTATACCAAAAACCTCATCATCTTCCAAGTATGCAGCCATTAAGTGGTGAAAACCTCTTGGCATTCTGATTCTAGAGCGTGGTCTATTCCATATTTTACCTGCAGCTTCTTGTCTAAAAGCATCTTGTACAGCTTCAACGCACTCTGGCATAGAAATTAAGTTATTAACATCATTATCATTTAGGTATAATGGCATAAGTGGCTCCAAAAAAATATATTTAATTCATTTAATTATTTATAATCCTTATAAAAACTAAAATCAATAATTTTTTCAATGGTAGATAGAATAAATATAGGAAAAATAACACTATTATCATTATCTGATGGATTCGCTCCTCCTGTAGATCCAATTTGGCCTTTCCCAGATGTGGAACTTCATATGTGGAATAATCATTTAGATGCTCTGGATCATAATCAAATGCATACTAGTAATTTTGGGAGTTTTATAATAATTGTTGGTAGTGAAAAAATTTTAGTTGATGCAGGTATGGGAAATCATACTACAGAAAAGTTACCATCGCCACCTATGAAACTTTCGCAAAATTTATCAAAACTTGGGATAGATAGTGATGAAATTACAAAGGTATTTTTTACCCATCTTCATTTTGACCATATTGGCTGGGCATTAGATTTTGAAACAAAAAAACCATATTTCAAAAATGCAGAATATTTAGTACCCTCTAAGGAGTGGAAATATTGGGAAGATTGTAATGATCCCGACAGGTCTGATCATGTGAAGAGCTTTAATGAGAACTTTAAAGAAATTACAAATTTCAACCAACTACATCTAATAAAAGAGTACGAATCAATATCGAAAAATATATCTACTATGCCAACACCTGGGCACACACCTGGCCATACCTCTTTAATAGTTTCTTCAAATCATATGAAGGGCTATATTACAGGAGATGTATTTCATTCAGCAGCACAGTTTACCAATCCTGAATGGAGTCACAGAGCAGATATAAATAGTGAGCTGGCAATAAAAACTCGTAGAAGTTTCTTAGAGGAGCTAAATGGAAATGAGATTATAGCTGTTGGACATTTGGAACATAATAAAAATATTGGGAAAATTATAATTGCTAAAGAAAAAAAATATTGGAAAGGTTTTTAGAGATAAAACTATTCCTAAATATTCATTAATAGTATAGATTACCAAATAATTTAATAAAGTTAATAAGTATAGGAATAATAATAGTGGGAATAAAATTCGAAAAAAATAATCATATAGCTACCATCACAATTGATAACCCTGATAAAGCAAATATCATGGATAGAGAAACATCTGACCAACTTAATGATGCATGGATAGAGATTTGGGAAGATCAAAAAATCAGAGTTACAGTTATTACTGGATCTGGAGAAAAATATTTTTGTGCAGGACATAATTTAGCTCCACGACCAGACGTTACTGACGAAGAAAGAGAATTTGTACGAACAGAAAGTATATTCTGGCCCCCTGCAGGGACTCATGGCGGAGGTCACAAACTTGGAGTAAACGGTAGAATGGGAGATCATTTTCCTCAGGTATACAAACCAGTTGTAGCTGCAGTAAATGGATGGGCAGCCGGTGCTGGGTTTTACACATTATTATCAACAGCTGATATAAGAGTTGCATCTCAAGAGAATGCAAGATTCAAATTCGCACTATTAGATAATGGCTGGGTTGGTGGAGGACCAGGTGCTACCTTGTTATCAAGGCAAATTAGTCATGCCCACGCTATGAAAATTTTACTAACTGATGAGCCTTTTAATGCTGAAAAAGCCTTAGAAATTGGGTTGATAAATGAAGTTGTACCTCATGTAAATCTTATGGATAGAGCTTATGAAATAGCTGAATTAGTTAGCCAAAAGCCACCTAATGCTACAAGAATGATGAAAGAACTTATAACTAGATTTAGAGATATTCCAGCTGATGAAGCATGGAGAGTTCAGACTCTAATGAATCAGCTATTAGTTAATCTAACTACTGATGGTGAAGAAGGTAGAAAAGCTTTCCTAGAAAAAAGAAAACCTAAATTTACAGGTGGCTTGAGGAGAAAAGGTGAACCATTCGCAGAGCTAACTGATGAGCAAAGAAAAAGAATTGATGAATTAAAAAAATATGGTGGAGCATAATACTACTTATGGGCGTAGAAAAAATAGAAATCATTAATAAATCTACTTATGCTAATGGGAAAATATTCAAGAACAATAAGTCATATGAACAGATTGACGCAACAGTTACCTTTTGTATTGATCCTAAAGCATCTATTAATAAATCTATTGTAGATATTAATCTAATACCTACTGAGCCGAACGGAAAATTTCGCTTCACATCAGATTTTTCTATTGTTAAGCCAGTTGGCACTAATTCAGGTGATGAAAAAATATTACTTGAATTACCAAATAGAGGCAGAAGAAAAGTTATAGACACATTCAACAGAACAAAAGAGGAAGCTTCGCATTCACCTGGACCTGGAGACGGTTTTCTATTTAATCATGGTTTCTCCATTGCATCAATTGGTTGGCAATGGGATGTATATCATAATGATGTATTAATGGGATTAGAGTCTCCAAATGCAGATTTATCTGGTGAAAAATATCGAGGACAAAATGTAGTAGAGATAAGACCAAATAAAACTTCTACCACTTGGTTACTTGCTGATAGAGTTCATAAACCATTAAAAGCAGATTTAAGTGATAGCAGTGCAAAGTTATACGTAAAAAATTTTGAAGATGATGTAGATGTATTAGTTCCAAATAATAAGTGGAAGTTTGCTAATGAAACCAAAGATGGTGTTGTTGAAAGTAATGAGCACATATACTTAAAAGACGGCTTCACAAAGGGGAAAATATACCAAGTAGTCTATAAAACCCTTGATTCACCCGTAGCAGGATTGGGTCTTATAGCTTTAAGAGATATTGGTTCTTACTTAAAAAATATACCAAAAGAAAATAATCTTGAATTAGAAAAGCCCAAATACTTATACGGATATGGAGTCTCTCAAACTGGTAGAATGCTTAGACATTTTACCTATCTTGGGTTAAATATTGATGAAAATAATAAAAAAGTTTTTGATGGATTAATTCCTCATGTAGCTGGAGGAAGAATGGGAGCCTTCAATCATAGATTCGCTCAGCCTTCAAACCAATCTTATCCAAACTTTGGGCATCTTTTTCCTTTTTCTGATGGAATAGTTAATGATCCTCTATCTGGAAAAACAGATGGATTATTAGCTAAATCAAAAAGCCAGAATTGTCTTCCAAAAATCATGTTTACCAATAGTTCTGCAGAGTACTGGAGAGGAGATTGTTCGCTTACCCATATTGATATTTCAGGAGAAAAAGATCTTGATATTGATGAAAATATTAGAATATACCTTTTTTCTAGTACTCAGCATGGAGCTGGTGTATTACCTCAATCAAATTCTTCTGGAGCAGCAGAAGGTGCAATTGGATTATATGGTTTCAATGTTGTTGATTATGCACCTCTACTAAGAGCATGTATACTAAATCTTCATCTTTGGGTTTCAAAAAATATTAAACCACCAGAAAGCCAATACCCAAAATTAGAAGATAAAACCGCGGTAGATAGATCTATAGTGATGAAAAAATTTAGTCATATACCAAACTTCAAAGTACTTGATAACTTAAAACTTTGGAAAATTCGAACTTTATATCTTGGTGAATATCAAGATAAAGGTATAGGAGAATACCCTCCAAGAGAGGGAGCTATGTATCCATGTTATGTTCCTGATGTTGACGAGAACTTAAATGAGATAGCAGGTATAAGATTGCCAGAAATAGTTCACCCTATCGCAAGTCATACTGGTTGGAATGTAAGAGATCCTCAAACTGGTGCAACTGACCAGATAGTACCAATGCAAGGCTTTAGTTTATGGTTTGATAAAGATTCTAATAGTGAAGACCCAAGAGATAAAATAAACGTAAAGTACCCTTCTCAAAACGATTACAAAGAAAAAATTTCTTCCGAATCAAAAAAATTGGCCAATCAAAGATATATATTAAATGAAGACATAGATTTAGTCACTGATAACGCTGTAGAAAGATTTAAATATTTAATCTAGATCGCCAGATTCAACTATCTTCTTTATTAGGTCATCTGAATACTCAAGAATTTTCTTAAGAATTATTTCAGAGTCTCCACCAAGACTAGGAGGCTTAGAATAATTTGGTTTTAGCTCAGAACTTTTCCATGGTAAGCCTGGCATTTGTTTATTGTTACCATCTCTATCGCTTAGATTTTGAAAAAATTCTCTTTGGATTATGTGATTTACATCAATTAGTTGATCACTAGATAAAGATTTGTAGCTAGGTATTTCAAAATTATCTAAAATATCCAAACATTCTTTTTCAGAAATATTTTTTAAATAAGAAGTTATAGCTTGATCAATTTCAATAACATTATCTTTTCTTTTTTCTATGTCCCAACCCTTATATGTCTCTGGAAGATTTAATGCTTCGCATAATGATATCCATTCATCGTCATTAGAAATAGATATTGATATCCAATTATCTTCACCTTGCATCTGATAGACATTATTTGGGCAGAAATATGAATCTAAATTTCCCCTTCTATGTAATTTTTCTCCACTAATTTGTTTTTCAATCAATGATTCAGGCATAGTAGATAGCTGGGCTTCGACCATAGCAAAATCTACTCTAAATCCTTCATTTGCTATCTGTCTTTTATACAGTGCCGAAGCAATTGCATATGCTAGCAACATGCCACATAAAGGATCCGTCCAAGCTATCCCCATAGTTTCATTTTGGTCATAATAGCCATTTAGACCGGCAAATCCTGTATATCCTTGTAAAAGAGTGCCATATGCTGCATATTTAGCAGTAGGTCCAAATTGCCCGGTTCCTGATGCAGAGACCATAACAAGATTAGGATTGATTTTTCTTATTGTTTCCCAATCCAGGCCTAGCCTATCCATAACGCCAGGAGCAAAATTTTCTATAAGTACATCACTTTTTGAAATAAGCTCTTTAATAATTTTCTGTCCATATTCTGATTTCAAATTCAATGATAGTCCCAATTTAGCTTGTCCTAAAACATCATGCAATTGACCTGATCTGCCTGGATCTGGACGTTGTTTAGATTCAATTTTTACAACTTCTGCACCCATTGACGATAAATATCTTGTAGATGTAGGCCCAGCTATAACCCAACTTAGATCTACTACTCTAATACCTTCCAAAGGGAGTTTTCTAGCATTGATTTCTATTTTTTTTACCTTAGTATTCTCTAACCAATCAATAGTTTTAGCATTAATAAAATTGTATTTATTTACAAAGGAATTCTTGTCACCATTAATGGTGTATGGAATACCAGGAAATTTTATTGAACCACTATCATAAGCAAAATCATTAAAATAATTTCTTACGGATAAATGCTCTGAATCTAGGTGATAACTAGGATGATATCTTGGATAGCATGGAATCCTATTTTTTTGTAAAAGATGAAAAATTTCTTCTGCATCTTTTTGTTTAGTCCAATTGGAAAGATGGTTTATTACTTCATCTGAGTTTTCTTCTCTTAGAGCTCTATTTGAAAATTTCTCATCGTTTGCCCAATCTGGATTGCCTAGGAGTTGAACAAGGGACTTCCATTGATGTTCTTCTCTAGGAGATATACCGACAGAGCCATCTTTTGCAGGCAATATAGTCAGAGCTGGACCAGGAGTCTTGGTCTTTTTTCTAGGCCTTGTATTATTCCCACCAAAAGATTTAGAGGCCAATGTTACTGGCTCCATAAATGCTAAAGCTTCTTGCATTGATATATCAATAAGACTTGCACCAGGGGAACTTGAATTCAAGTAAGTAGCAAAAGATGCCGCAGTCGCTGCTGCAATTCCTGAAATAAATTCAGACTGTTCACCAAAAGCTCTTACTGGCGGAGATTTTTTTAAATCTTCGACAGGACCAATAAGACTTTTTGCCAAACCACTAGAATGAAAAATATTAATATCATTAGCCTTCTTGTGAGAATCAGGTCCAGTAAGTCCATAAGGGGTTATATAAATATAAGGAATATTAGGGTTAGAATTTTTTATTTGCTCAAAGCCCAATCCATATCTTTGTAGCTCATTGGGATGCCATGAACTAATCAATAAATTTGCACCCTTTAATAAATTTATAAAAACAGCCTTATCTTCAGAAATTCCTAAATCTAGTTTTATTCCCCGTTTTCCTACGTTTTGAGATAAGAAAACTCCACCTACTTCTTCAGAATTATCAGATATTAATGGTGGCTTATTTCTATTTGGATCTCCATCAATTGGTTCTATCTTAATAACATCAGCACCCAGCTCAGAAAACAATCTTGAACATACTGAGCCTGCAAGCTTATCTCCAATTTCAAGAACACGAAGATTAGTGTATAGTTTAGTATTCATTTACATAATTTTTCCGAATCATTTTATCCGCAATTTGCACAGCATTGATCTACCCAGTGACCCTTAGAATGCTCTATCAAACCCATTGAAGAGTTCCCACTTTTACATTCATCAGATGGCTCTGGACACCTAGTTCTAAAGACACAACCAGAAGGAGGATTTGTTGGACTTGGGATATCACCTTCTAGTATAGTACGTTGTCTTTTAGCCTCAATTTCAGGATCAGGTACTGGTACAGCAGAAAGCAGAGCTCTTGTATAGGGATGAACAGGACTATTATAAATTTTATCTCTATCACCATATTCTACAATATGACCAAGATACATTACTGCGACTCTATCACTTACATGTCTTACGACTGACAAGTCATGAGCAATGAAAAGATATGCAATGTTAAATTCTTTTTGTAAATCTTCTAACAAATTAATAATTTGTGCTTGGATAGATACATCTAAAGCAGAAACTGGTTCATCAAGAATAATTAATTCTGGATTAGCTGCTATAGCTCGAGCTATACCAATTCTTTGCCTTTGTCCACCAGAAAATTCATGAGGATATCTACTAATCATCGCAGAATGTAAACCTACAATATCTAATAATTCCAATACTCTTTTTCGTCTGTCTTCTTCATTATCAAATATCTTATGTGTAAGTAGAGGCTCAGAGATAATTCTCTCAGCAGTCATTCTTGGATTCAAAGATCCATATGGATCCTGAAAAACAAATCCTACTTGTTTTCTAAATTCTCTAAGATTTCCACCTTTAAGATTAGAAACATCACCACCATTAAACTGAATATTACCTGACGTTGGTTTGACTAATCTAATTATAGCTTTACCAACAGTTGTTTTGCCTGAACCACTTTCACCAACCAAACCTAATGTTTCACCAGGACTAATTGAAAGATCAACTCCATCAACTGCTTTAACATAACCTTTATTTTTTACAAAAATAAATCCCCTATTAATTGGAAAATATACCTTCAAATCTTTTACATCTAAAACCGTATTATTTGCCATATTTATTCCCCATACTTAATCAAATTTATGAACATTTTACACAACATTTATCTACCCAATGCCCTTTAGAAACTTCAATTAGTCCCATCTCAATATTTCCATTTTTGCAATCATCAGTAGGATTTGGACATCGTGGAGCAAAAGAACAACCTTTAGGTAAATTAGATAAATCAGGAATTTCACCTTCTATAGTAGTAAGTTTTTTTGACCCAGTGTTAAGTAAATTTGGAACAGAACCTAATAAGCCCTGAGTGTAAGTATGGCTAGGATTCTTATAGACGTCCATTGCAGTTCCAGTTTCGATGATTTTACCTGCGTACATCACATTTACCCTGTCTGCATATCTAGCTACTATTCCTAAATTATGAGTAATTATTATCAATGCTGTTTTAGATTCCTGAGTTACCTTCATTAATAGCTCTAGTATTTGAGCCTGAACCGTTACATCTAAAGCAGTTGTAGCCTCATCAGCGATAAGCAATTTTGGATCACAACTCATAGCAATAGCAATCATAACTCTTTGTCTTTGACCACCACTCATTTGGTGAGGATAATCATTCATTTTTTCCAAGGCATCTGGAATACCAACCTGAAGTAATAATTCTCCAGATCTCTCCCAAGCCTCCTTTTTAGATAAACCTTTATGTAAAATTAATGACTCAGATATTTGAGAACCTATAGTCATCACAGGATTTAAGGATGTCATAGGCTCTTGAAATATCATGCTAATCTGCTCTCCCCTTATTCCTTGTAATTTCCCAGGAGGAGCTTTGACAAGATCATTTCCTTCAAATAAAATTTTCCCATTTACAATTTTTCCAGGTGGATTAGGAATTAGCCCCATTATTGATAATGCAGAAACACTTTTACCACAACCACTTTCTCCAACTATGGCCAAAACTTCTCCCGCATCTAAGGAAAAAGATACATCGTTTACAGCTTTAATCAAACCAGCCCTAGTACTAAAATGCGTGGAAAGATTTTGCACTTCCAATAAAGCTTTTTTTGTAGTTTTTTTTGATTTTGTATTTTTTTTTGATTTTGTAACCATATATTTACTCTAAAATTAAATTTTCCCTCTTAATCTTGGGTCTAGAACGTCTCTTAACCCATCTCCAACAAAACTAAACGCCATAACTAACAATACAATCGCTATACCTGGTGCAAATGTTAAGTATGGAGCTCCCCTCATACTTTGAAATGCCAAAGATAACATGTTCCCCCAAGTTGGTGTTGGTGGAACAACACCAAGCCCTAAGAAACTTAATGATGCCTCACCTAAAATAGCAAATCCAACTCCAAGACTTGCCTGAACAATAATCGGTTGAATTGAATTAGGCATCATATGAACCATTATAAGTCTAAAATTTGACACTCCCATGGCCTTAGCTGCATCGTAATATTCTCTTCCTTTAACCGATAAAGCTTGACTTCTTATTAGCCTGGTTTGTGCGCTAGATAAATTGAATCCTAAAGCAAGACTTACCGTAAAAATACCACCGCCTAAAACTAGCAGAAATAACATAGATAATAATAAACCAGGAATAGCCATTTTTGCATCAACAAATCTCATTATAGCGTGATCTGTCCATCCGCCAAAATGAGCAGCTAGCAAACCTAATGGAACTCCAATCAGAAAAGCAATAACTACAGAAAATAAACCTACAATCATAGAAATTCTTGCACCATAGGCTAATCTGACCCATACATCTCTACCAAGGTAATCTGTTCCAAGTATATAAGTTGGCTTTTCTAATGGACTCAAAAACTTATCTGCGACAACATATTTTGTAACTTCATGCCATGTGATAAAGGGAGCAAACACAGCAATAAATGTGAATACAAAAATTATAATTCCACCAATTACAGATAACTTATGCCTGAGCAATCCTTGGATTGTTTCTGGTAAGGAGTTATAGATATTTGAAAAAAATCCTGTATTTAATTTTTTATTAGTAGTAGTCATATTTAATCACCATACTTTATTCTTGGATCAATGTAAGTGTACAATAAATCTGTTATCAAGTTCGCAATAATTATAGCCGCTGCTGAAACCATCACAACACCCATAATTACTGGATAATCTGCTTTCTTTAAGGCTGTTACCGATAAAGCTCCAAGTCCAGGCCAAACAAACATAGTTTCAAGAATAATCGCTCCACCTAGAATTCTTCCAAGCCTTAAGCCTAATATTGTTACTAGAGGTAGCAATGAGTTTCTTAGAGCATGTTTAATAACTACGACTTTCTCAGATACACCTTTAGATCTTGCGGTTCTAATAAAATCTTCTCCCATGGTTTCTAGCATAGAAGATCTACTCTGCCTCATTAATGTCGCAGCTCCACCTATTCCTCCAGCAATCCAAGGCAAAATACTTGATTGAATAGCATAAAGTGGATCATGCCAAAATAAGACTGTACCAAAAGTAGGAACTAAATCCAGCTGAACAGAAAAAAATAAAATTAATACTAATGCAATCCAAAACTCTGGTAAAGCTAATGCAAAAAGAGCACTCCCTGTCGCCGCAATATCATATTTCGTATTTCTTTTTAGAGCAGCAACAATACCTGTTGCGACACCAAATAATATAGCAATAATAAAAGATCCAACGGCCATCTGTATCGTATAAGGAATTCTCATACCCACAAGACGAGTTACAGGCTGATTGTTTTGGTAAGAATTTCCCCAGTCACCAGTTACAAAGGCTCCAAGCCAATCTGCGTACTGAATAGGTATAGCTCTATCTAAACCAAATTCCTTTTTTATCATATCGACTTGTTCTTGTGTGTATCCCTCAGAATCATCTCCTACAATAGAATATATTGGATCTTCTGGTAAAATTCTTAATGCAAAAAAGACAATCATACTTACGAAAATAAAAATCGCAAAAGCCTGAATTATTCTATTTAGAAGATACTTAGTCAATATTTTAAATCTTTTTTATCTTAATCTATTTAGGTAAATTAAAACATTAATAACAATAAATTTCACAAAAAACAACTTAATAAACTATTATTTTTTTATTTATTTTTTTCTGATTAAAATAAATAAGCGATGTGCTCTAAAACACATCGCTTATTTTGAATTCATTTTGAATTAAGCTTGTTAGCTTATTCCATCCACATGTCGTAGATCTTCAAACTTCCGTCTGAATGAAATAGTACATGATCAACAGATGGAGCACCAGGCCAACCAACTGATGGGCTTACGTACCATAGAGTTGGTAGGTTTGCGGATTTAACTCCACCTAAACAATTCTCCATGTAAACTTTCTGAGCTTCTTTGTACAGTTTTACCTGTTCATCGTAGTCATAAGTTGCAGCAGCATCTTTTAGTAATTGGTCTAGTTCCATTTGAATTGGCGCTTGACTCCAACCACCGTTATTCCAGTATCCACCATAACCCATGTATGAATCAAAAGATCCTGATGGGTGAGGACGTACACCGAAACCTCTTAGTGAGAATGAAGCAGATTTGTCCACGAAAGTTCTTGGACCTTCTCTACCCTCACCAAGGTTCATTGTTGGTTCAAAACCTACAGCCTTGTAGAGTTCTAATTCAAACTCTGCTCGAGCTACATCTTCTGATTTAGAAGTAGTAGTAACACCAATTGGCTGTTCAATTAGATCTACACAACCTGCTTCACTCTGTTCAGGAGTACAAGTGTATGCAGACATAGTTGTCAAAGGAAGAGTAAGCCCTTTTTCAGCGGCGTATTCTTCCAAAAGCGCTCTACCTGCAGCTGGATCATAATCATAAGGGAATTCACCTGGCGCAACTTCATATGCAAAAGCTGAAGCTGGCGGAATTACAGATCCCATATAAGTGTGACCTTCACCGTTAGCAATAACGTCGTTCCAACCCTGTCTATCCATAGCATGCTGAGCAGCCTGTCTGACACGAATGTCATCAAATGGCTCTCTTGCAGCATTATGGTGAGACAATCTTACACCTGCGAAAGACTTAAGCTCTGTTAAAGTAGAGTCAGCCCTTAGTGCAAGGTTTGTATCGAGAGCCTTAGCATGAGATTGAGACAAATCAACCTGTCCAGTTTGAAGTGCAGCACCTCTAACCTGGAAGTCGTCAATTTCTACCCATGTCCAAGAATCTAGATATGGCTTTCCTTCTGTGTGGTAGTGAGGATTTGCTGAAAACTTGGTTTGTGAACCCTGTATCCACTCATCAACCATAAATGGTCCAGTAGTAGGAGCTCCAAAAGTTTTAAAGTGATCCACACCATCAGCTTCATATGCAGTTGGAGAGAATGACATTCCACCCATCATACCTAAAGCGGCAAGAATAGGGGTATATACTCTTTCAGTTACGATCGTAACTTCATATTCTCCAGTTGCAGTAACTGATTCAATTGCAGAAATCTGAGGTCTTGTAACCGCAGTATTTTCTGGATCTAGAACCCAGTTTAGAGACCAAGCCTGAGACTCAGCAGTAAACGGTGTTCCGTCTGAATAATTAGTACCTTCTCTTAGTTGAAATACTAAAGTTTTTCCATCTTCAGAAACTTCAAATGAAGTTGCCATAGACTTATCTTTTAACCATTCTGCACCAGCACCATAAGCCATTATTGGGTCACCAATAGTCATAGCCCATGCTGCACCAGCACCTGGTGTATATTGCTGATAGAAAACGTGGTTGTTATTTGAACCCATAGCGTAATTTAAGTTTCCGCCATACTTTCTATCTGGTGGCAATTGCACTTCAGATGATGTTGATGTAGGCTCAGCAGCAGCAGTTGCCGCAACTTGCGCGAATCCCTTCGCAGCAGGTTTTGGTGAAAGTGCTTTTGCAGCAGGAGCTGCAGATTCAGCAGCAGCAGCAGCAGCAGGAGCCTGTGGTTGAGCAGGAGCAGATGGAGCGTCAGCGCTATCTGAACTACTACAACCTAATGCGAGAACAGTTACCATAGCGGTTAGCAAAAGTGCCAACTTGCTATATAAACTTATGTTTTTAAACATATAAAAACCTCTCTTCAGCAATAAAAAAATTGCTTATATTATTATGATTTTGATTCACATAATCAAGATTGATATGCAATCAAAACTTCAATCATTACAAAAAAAAGAGTAATGACTTTTGGTTGAGTATACTAGAAATCAGTGTTGTTGCAAACTACTTTAAAAGTGATTATTTATATAAAAAATAAAAGTTCTATCAAATTTAGAGCGACAAAGTTACTTCAGCAACACCAACTAATCTTTCTGTTTGATCGAGCCCTTTAATAGCAATGTCTATAAAATTTTTCCCTTTTTCGCTTCGTTTTGCTGTTACAGAACCAGAAAATTTTACTACATCATCAACTCTAAATGGGCCAACACCTTTATATGTCATACTGCCGCCATTGTATAAACATTCAGATGGAAAGACTAATTCAATCATGCGATTAATATAACCCATGGTAGTAACACCAGCATTTACTGTAGCACCAAATAATCCAGCCTTAGCGAATTCTTCGTCATTATGTATATTTTTTTGTTCTCCTCTTGGAAATTCTTCTTCTCTTTGCCGAATATCAATAAGATTCCATTGATTTTTTTGAGGTTTATCCATAGTCTCTTGAGTCTCTTCTATCTCAAATGAGGGAATTTCATCACCTATATTTATATCATCGAACTTTGTATTTTTTGTTAAAATCGTCATTTTGTTTCCTATCTACTAAGATAATTTCTGTCCTGCTGCATACTTGAATATACAGGTATAATCAAATTCAGCAACTTTTGTATCATTTTGGTTAGTAATGTGTACTCTGAAAGTAACGAACTGGTTACCTCTCTTATCGTACTTTTCTAATACAGATGCAAAGCTAGTAATTTTATCTCCAACTTTTATTGCTTCAAACCATCTTGCAGTACACTTAGCAAAAGGAGTTTGCCTTGGATTATTAATACATTTTTCTAGTGCGGTAAAACCAGC
>MDSV01108359.1_pt1 | contig 17524 bp, 11 predicted proteins | sample 810851 | NCBI WGS metagenome assembly MDSV01 (sample SAMN05326640, study PRJNA326480) | marine metagenome | isolation source: seawater | place: Atlantic Ocean: North East | collected 2012 | reverse complement strand
TACTAGCTTTAAATTCCTCATAATTGGAATTAGAATAAATTTTATAGCTGATGTAGATAATTATACAGAATTGAACCAAATAAAAAAGTGTGAAACTCAATTCGTAAATAGTTTCTTGAATACACAGAAACATATACAATAATTCCGCAATTATTAATAAATAAATATAAACTTTGGTAAACGTAATTCCCAATATTATAGGAAGGGTATGGCTTCCAATAGTTTTATCGCCTTTATAATCTTCTATATCTTTGATCACCTCTCTTTTTAAAGTGATTATAAAGCAAAAAACAGCATAAAGTATAGCACTATTTTCTTCTAAATTAAAATTTAAGAAATTAAAATATTGATTACTTAATCGCATTGGAATAAGAATTACCATTGCACATAATATAGCAACTATTAGATTACCCAATATGGGGAGGTGTTGTAATTTTAAAGAATATAATAATAATAATACATGAAGAAAAAGATTGAAAATAAACCATCCTCCATTAAGATTGGAAATAACTAAGAATACAAAAGATAATATGAAGTGAAAGAAGTACCCTTTTATCAAATAATTAGAGTTTAATTTAAATAATGATTTTCCATTTATTGCATCACTTCTTGTATCATAATAGTTGTTGATTAAATATCCAGAAGCGGTAGTTGAAATAATTGCTAGAAATAGTAAAAGATGATCCTTACAAAATGAAAATTCATTATGATAGGTTTGATACATTATCCCCCAGAATAATACGCCTAGTAATATTAGATTAGATATTCTAACCGATTTTAAATAGTGTTTTACCATGAGTAGGCATCGTCATCCATCCATTTATTTTGAATTCTCATAGTTTGCTCAAGCACATCTCTTACGCAACCTTTACCACCTTCTAGATGAGAAATATAATCGCAAACTTCTCTAATTTCCACACTTGCATCACTAGGGCAAGAAGCTATTGCTACTTCTTTAAGACAAGGTAAATCAGGAATATCGTCTCCCATATAAAGCGAATTTTCTAATTTTAAATTATTCTGTTTCAAATGGTCTTTTAAGACAGGGAGTTTATTACTTACTCCTAGGTAAACGTGTTTTATACCCAAGCCTTCTAATCTATTTTGAACCATTGAAGATCTTCCTCCAGTAATAATTATAATATGATATCCTTTTTTAACCGCGTGTTGCAGTGCATATCCATCTTTAGTATGCATGGTTCTTACTAACTCTCCACTTGCCTCTAAAGCTACAGTTCCATCTGTTAAAACACCGTCAACATCAAAAACAAATGTATTTATATTCAAAAGTTTCTCTTTATAGCTCATTTTGGTATTTTTTTAATATTTTTTTGGATAATATTTGATAAATTAAATGTAAATCAATTTCATTTTCTAAAAATGCTAATTGTTTTTCAATAAGTTGGTAATCTTTTCTGACTGCAGGACCAGTTTGAAAAGAATGAGGAGGATGGTTTAAAATGTTTTCTATAGATTTTTCTATTAAAGGTTGTAGATCATGGAACTGAAGATTGTTTTTAAGACAATATTCCTTTACTTCGCTTAGTATATAATAAGTAAAATTATTTGCAATTACCGCAGCAATATGCATTTTATTCCTTTCATTAGAATTCTTAATAGAATAATGCAGATTATTTCTAGAACATACATTAGCTAAAAGTGATAAATCTTCCTTTTTAGCTGCTTCAATATAAAAAGGAACCTGTTCCCAGATTATCGATCGATTTTTTTTTATTGTTTGGAGAGGATACAAACACCCCCATCTTAAAGAATTGGATTCTAAAGAGGAACTTTTTAAACTTCCTGATGTGTGAACAATAAATGGGTTTTTCAATTTTATCTTAGACAAAATTTCTTTGTAAGAATCATCACTAACAGAAATTAAATACATATCACTATTTGAAGGAATATTTTTGTAGTTCGAAGTAAATAAGTCACTACTTAGTGAAGCATCAGAAAAAGGTTTTCTACCCAAAATTGCATCAATAGTAAAATTATTTTGTAGAAATAATTTACTTAATTCTAAGGCTACATTTCCAGTGCCTATTACAGTTATGTTTTTTATACTATTCAATAGGATTTGCCAAATTCTAAAATGATATCGTACATAGACTGAATTAATTCTTTTTCTTTACTTTCCGAAGTTTCATATAGTGCTTCTTGAAGTAGGGTAGAAGCTTGAAATAAATCATCTTCATTAAATGGGCCTTCTAAATTTTCTAAGACAGTAAGTCCTTCTAAAATCACCATAAAATTTCCTGAAATACATGTTTCTATGAGTAAAGGAATATGATCGGTCATGTCCATACCGGAACTCCAAATTGAAAACAAAATTAATTCTTTTACTTCATTACTTCCATATTCTAGCTCAGGTAATAAAGTGTCTAAAACATTTTTCTTTTTTAGTTCAGAGAAGATGCTCTTTATTTCTTTTTTTATTTCTTCTATTTGAGTGCTTTTATAAAGCTCAATCAGAGGTAAAATAAGTTGCTCATTCCCCTTTGCTCTTGTTTTTGATAGGGCTTTAGTTATAACAGAACGATCAGCACTTAAAAAATCCTTTTTTATTTGATTAATCAATTTTTGTTGTGTACTCATTAAAATAATATTGGATTTCAAAATTAGAAGAATCTAAGGAAAAGAACTTTATCTTTTAATTATTTCTATGATTATCTTCTACCAAATAAGCTACTGCCTATTCTAACCATATTACTTCCCGCTTCAATAGCTTCCTTATAATCGCCACTCATTCCCATAGAAATTATCTTAAATTCTTTTGAAAAAAAAGGCTTTAATTCATCAAAGTAAGACTTTAACTGCTCAAACTCCTGTTTCACTAAATTTTTATTTTCAGTAAAAGTAGCCATACCCATTAATCCAACAATTTTCACATGTGTCCATAATTCATATTGTTTATTTTCTATGAATTCTTTAATTTCTTGTATATCAAATCCAAATTTATTTTCTTCTTTAGCAATATGAATTTGAAGTAAGCAATTTATTGTTTTATTATTTTTCTTGCCCTGTTTATTAATTTCATTAAGTAATCTCAAAGAGTCTACACCATGGATTAAATATACAAATGGAGCAATGTACTTTACCTTATTTCTTTGAACATGACCAATCATGTGCCAACGAATATTTTTGGGTAAATTTTCTTGCTTTTGAACCAATTCTTGTACTTTATTTTCTCCAAAATCTAAATGACCTTTAGAGCAAGCTTCTAGTATCGTTTCTATAGGTTTTGTTTTTGAAACAGCTACTAATACTACATCTTTGGGAAGTTTAGTTTTAAGAATATTAATTTTATCACTTACCATTCAGAATATTTTTCAAAATCCAGTTATAAATGTAATTATATACTTCCTCTTTATTTATTTCGTTCAACATTTCATGTCTTCCACCTTGAAAGAGTTTCAGTTCAATATTTGAAAAACCATTAATTTTATAATAGTGAAATACTTTTTTCAAGCCTTTTCCATAGTTTCCGACTGGATCCATTTCGCCACCAAATAATAAAATACCTTTATTTTTATTTTCATTCTTAATTGCATTTTTTCTAGTAACTTTCATCACTCCATAAGCAAGGTCTACAAAAAATTGATTTTTAAAAATTTGCATACAAAATGGATCATTTACATAATTATCCACCACATTATTATCTCTTGAAACCCAATCTTTTTTGGTTCTGGGTTTTTTTATTTTTTTGTTGAAGTCTCCCATTACTAAAAATTGGAGAAATTTTGATCTTGTCTTTTTGCCAAAAAGTACGCAGTTTATATGGGCAATTAATCCCCCAATATGCCCTTTTAACCCTGGGTGAGAGCCTGTAGCTGAATAGATATAGTGATTTACTAAATTGGGAAATTTTATAGCTACTGATCTTGCTAGAAAAGAACCCATAGAATGACCTAAAATAACAGTGGGAACTTCTTTAAATTGACTGCCTAATTTTTTAGTTGTAAATTCAATATCTAAAACTACTTTATCCCAACCCATTCTAACACTAAATAATCCGATTGAATCAATATTTTTAGCTGTCTTTCCATGACCTCTTAAATCTAGAGAATATGCATAAATTTGCTTTTGATTCAACCATTTTCCAAACTCATTATACCTAAAAGCGTGCTCACTCATTCCATGTATTAAATGAATGATAACATTTGGATTTTTTACCGGCCAATGATGAAGTACTAAAGTATGATTGTCGTGAGAAGTAATTCTTTCCTGAAAATATTGCTTTTCAATCATTACTTTAAAGGTACGATTCTATTTTAAATTGAATTATTTTTAATTCTCATCAATTTTAGTTCTGAACATTAACTCTATCTGCAATTATTTTTATTTAATTTCGCCACCCAATGAAAATAATAAACCATATTTTATCTGCAAGGTTCATGGCTGTTTTATTATTTATAATGGCTAGCGCTATCGGAATTGCTACTTTTATAGAAAATGAATATGATACTATTACCGCAAAAGAGTTAGTTTACAATGCAAAATGGTTCGAATTGGTTTTGCTTTTATTGATGCTCAATTTTATAAATAACATCAAAACCTACCAATTGCTAAAATGGAAAAAATGGTCAGTATTATTGTTACATTTTGGATTTATCATTGCTCTTTTTGGTTCATTTGTATCGAGATATTTTGGTTATGAAGGAGTAATGTTAATTCAGGAAGATGATAAGTCAAGCGAAATATATTCTTCAGACCCCTATTTCCAGATAAAAGTACATAATGACAGTATTCAATATAATGAAGAACAACAGCATAATTTTTCTAAAGTATTTACTTCTTTTCCATCGTCTAAAATCGAATTTCCTGGAAGTAGTGATATAGTTATAAAAGTAGTTTCTAGAATTACAAATGCTAAAAAAGAGTTTATAAAAGATACACCTGGAGGTAAACTATTTTTACATTTAATTTTACCTGGAAGAGAAAATTTATATCTTCCATCTGGAGAGGTTGTAGTAAAGCAAGGGGTTCCATTTGCTTTTAATAATAACGACAGAGAAGATGCGGTTAAGTTTTTTTTAAGTGACGATCAACTCCAAATATTTGCTCCATTTGAGATAAATAAAGTAGATATGGCCAGTCTCACTGTACAAGACAGACAAAATGGGAAAGCAATTCCTCAAGATACTTTAGTTCCCAATCAGCTTCATTCTGTAGCTACTAGAAATTTAGTTTCGTTTTTGGGGATACAGGTATTGATCAGTAGTATTGAAAAAAAAGCAAAACTAGAATATGTCCCAACAGAAAATGAAGATTTACCAGATGCACTATTAACAACTATCCAAGTTGGTGATGAAATTCAGTCTGAAATTATTACAGGAAAATCAGGTATTCGGGCAATTCCAACTACAATTAAATGTGGGGGGCTTTTTTTCTCTATAGCTTATGGTGCTAAAAATATACAAATTCCTTTTGAAGTGGGCCTTACCGATTTTAGATTAAAAAAATATCCTGGTTCAGAAAGTCCAAGTAGTTACGAAAGTGATATAACTATTAAAGATGAATCTAATAATTTTAGTGAATCTTATAATTTATTTATGAATCATGTTGTAGACTATGGAGGATTTAGATTTTTTCAATCAAGTTATGATTGGTCTAATGATCGAAATAAAGAAGTGGGGTTAGATCCTGATGTCACCATACTTTCTGTCAATCATGACTTTTGGGGAACCTGGATTACTTATTTAGGGTATTTACTTTTAGCAATTGGACTTTTAGGAACACTCTTTAATCCTTCTTCAAGATTTATTGCAATCAGAAAAAAAGTTATTAAGATGAGAAATAATAGAAAAAAGATACTTTTTAGTTCTTTATTATTATTTTTTTTCACTAATGTATTTTGTTTAGATAATTATCAACCAATTCCTTCTTCTCAAGCTGATTCAATGGGAATGCTTTTAGTCCAAACCTATGAGGGAAGAATTCAGCCCACCCACACACTAGCATGTGATATTTATCATAAAATTTCAAAAAAAACCAATTTCACTACAGCTAAAAATGAAGTTTTATCGCCCATTCAAGTCTTAGTGGATATGATGTTGGATAAGTCTTACTGGTTAGACCAGAAAATAATTTATATCAAGAAAGGAACTGGGGTTTCAGACTCGCTAGGAATTTCAGGAAAATATGCATCGGTCAATGATTTTTTTAACGCTGATAGATCTGAAAAACTTAAAAAACAAATCCAAAATAGTTTTTCAAAAAAAGACATAAATAAAAATGTTTTTGATAAAGAACTTATTAAGGTAAATGAAAGAATGAATATAGTTCTTCAAACCATGAATGGTAGCTTGCTTAAAATATTTCCAATTGCTGGAGATAATGGTAATAAATGGGTGAGTTGGGCCAATTCTTATGCAGAACTACCTATTGACTCAACAGATGAACATTTAGCAAATATTTCCCTATCAAGAATATTTAAGTCCTACATAATGGACTTAAGAGAAGCAAAAAGTACTCAGAATTACGAATCTGCCCAATCTCTTTTAAATTTCATAAAAGCGTACCAAATTAAAACTGCCCCCAGCGATTTACTCTTATCTAAAAAACAAATCCTTAGAGAGATTTCCTATAATCAATCTAATCTATTTATAAAAGTCAAAAATTACTACGGTTATTTAGCTGTTTTACTTTTAATATTTTCTTTCTGGGATGCATTAAATAAAAAAACTAATACAATTAATAAATTAGTTAATATCATTTTATGGATACTGATTGGTCTATTAACAATCGTATTTATTATTCATACTTATTCTTTAGCTCTAAGATGGATAGTTACTGGTCATGCTCCTTGGAGCAATGGATATGAAGCTTTAACTTTTATTGCATGGGGAGGAGTTTTTGCGGGATTTTTATTTATAAGAAGTTCTAGAATTACTCTTGCAGGCACCTCGCTTTTAGCTTTTACTACCTTAATGACTGCAGGTCATAGTAGTTTTGACCCTCAGTTAACAGATTTACAGCCTGTGCTTAAGTCCTATTGGTTGGTAATTCATGTTGCCTGTATTACCATAAGTTATGGCTTTTTAGGTCTTGGTTTTATTTTAGGATTAATTAACACGATTAATTATTTATTTCTTAAAAAGAGTAATAAAAATTTAAAATTGATAATTACAGAGCTCACACATGTAAATGAGATGACCCTAACCATTGGTTTAGCATTGGCAACAATTGGAACTTTTTTAGGAGGAATTTGGGCCAATGAATCTTGGGGGAGATACTGGGGATGGGACGCCAAAGAAACTTGGGCATTAGTTATAGTTCTTACCTATGCTATCGTATTACACTTTAGATTAATCCCCGGTCTTAAAAGTAAATTCACTTTCAATGTTGCATCAGTATTTGCTTTTTCTAGCGTCTTAATGACTTTTATTGGAGTAAATTATTATTTATCTAAAGGTTTACATAGTTATGCTAGGGGAGAAACACCCGTATTTCCAATTTGGGCTTGGGGGACCATTTTTTTAATTATAGCAATTACAATTGCTGCATGGTGGAATAAAAAAAATATGAAACTATCTGACTAATTTATTGGCAATCGGGCAGCTGCTGTAGCGCTCAAGTCAGAAAAAATATTTTCTTTTTCCAGAAACCAGCCACTCATAGCAATCATAGCGGCATTATCTGTACAATAATTTAATTTAGGGACAAACGTATTCATTTTATGTCTTTGACCATACTTTTTAAATTCTTTTCTAAGATAGGTATTGGCAGATACTCCCCCAGCTAAGGCTATATATTTAGATGGGTATTTTTTTAAAGCTTTATCTAATACTTTTATTAAGTAGTTTATCAAATGTCTTTGATAAGATGCACAAATATCATTTAAATTATCCTTAATGAAATCTTTATCTTCTTGAGTTTTTTTATTAATGAAATTTAAAAATTGAGTTTTAAGACCGCTAAAACTGTAGTTAAATTCACCTGCATTAGGGTAAGTGAAAGGAAATTTATGATCATCTCCATTTTTAGCAACTTGATCTATTATCGGACCTGCTGGATATCCCAATCCCAAAATTTTTCCAGCTTTATCAAATGCCTCGCCAACCGCATCATCTATAGTACTTCCAATGACTTTCATTTTTAGAGGGCTTTCTAAATAAACAATTTGTGTGTGTCCACCAGAAACAGTCAAACAAACAAAAGGAAAACTAGGTGTATCTATAGAATTTTCTGGTTCTTGAATAAAATGAGCATGAACATGAGCTTTCATGTGGTTAACTTCTATCAATGGGACATTTAATGATAAGCTTAATGATTTAGCAAAAGAGGTTCCTACAAGAAGTGATCCTAAGAGACCGGGCCCTTTAGTGAATGCAATACTTGTTAAATCCGAAGTTTGAACTTGGGCTTTTTTCAAAGCTGCTGAAACTACTGGTACTATGTTCTCTTGGTGAGCTCTGGAAGCAAGCTCTGGAACTACTCCACCATATTGTTCGTGAATCGATTGATTAGCGGTTACATTAGAATGTATAACTCCATTGATTAATATTGCTGCAGAAGTGTCGTCACAGCTAGATTCAATACCAAGAATGATACTATCTTTGCTCATAATTATTTTTGATTGTTGAAATTAGAATCTAAAAATACCATTTCATTTTCAATTAGTTTATTGGTTAATCTAATAGAATTAGTTTTATTGCTTATAATTTTACTATTTTACTCAATAAGAATTCCATTTGTTCAAAATAGTATTGCTCTTCAAATTACACATACTATTAATGAAAATTTAAATTCAGAAATTAAAATCGATGAAGTATCCTTAAGAAGTTTTGATTACTTTCAATTAAATCAAATTCTTATTCCAGATCTAAATGGTGATACTATTTTATTTGTTCCTTCCGCTGTAATCAAAGTCAAAAAGTGGAATCTTTTAGAACGCAGTTTTCATATTAATAAAGTCCTTTTAAAGGACCCCATTATCAATGTGAAAAAAAATAAAGGAAGTGCAAATTATGAATGGAAATTTTTACTTAAAGTATTTGAAAACACCCAGAGAAAAAGTAAAAATTACAACGTAAAAGTAGATGAAATAGAGTTAGATAAAGCCACATTAACCCATTGCAATTACAACAAAATAAACAATAATCAAATATTTGATTATCAGTGTTTTAAATTATTTAATTTAAATCTATTATTGAATAAATCTGATCTTAATAATGCTTTCATTAGCACTAAAATTAGTCATCTAAATTTCTTATCCGATGAAAAATTTAATCTTATTTCATTAAATGGAAATTTGTATTTAGACTCTAACAAAATAAATGTATCTGATGTTATTCTTAACACCTCCAAAAGTTCACTTACTGCTAAAGAATTTAATTATTTTTTAAATCAAAATTCTTTTTTGGAGGATGAATTCAATTTTTCCGAATTATCTTCTAATATTTCTGCTCAAGATTTTAATTTATTCACCAATTATAAAGTTGACACCAATTTTGAATTGACTGTTAATACTGACTTAAATGCTTCAAATACCGATTTAAAATTCCAAAATTTAGCTATTAAATATTTAAAATCTGATTTAAGAGGATATCTAAGCTTTCAAAATTGGAAAGATCCTTCGTCATTAGCTTTTAAGTTTGATTTACATTCTAATAATATATTCAAAGAAGATTTATTTACTCTAGAGTCATATAACTACTTAAAGATTCCTCCATTACTTAAAAATAAGTTACAAGAGATTGAAGATTTTAAGTGCTCTTTAATTGGAGATGCAAACAGTGACGAACTCAACTCTGATTTTAGTTTTTTATCATCAGTAGGAAAAATATTTGGCAGCTTTGATTTACATACAAATGATATTTCTGACGTGTCTTACAATATGAATTTAGTTGCTGAAAACTTTTCTGGTAAGTTAGCTTTTGAAGGTTTAGATGTGGAAAATTTCAATGCACAATTAAAGATCAATGGCAAAGGGTTTTACAAAGAAGATGTGGATTTAAAAATTGATGGATTCTTTTCTGACTTCATTATGAATAATTATAAATACGACGATATTTTTATTACCGGATCTTTTAAAAACAAAGCTTTTAATGGTTTTTTACAATTAAAGGATCAATTTATTGATTTGGAATTTAATGGGAATATAGACTTTAATTCAAAACCCAAAGAATTTGATTTTTATTTAGCCATTTCTAATGCTTACTTAGAAGAATTAGGGTTATTACCTTCTTATCCTAAAAGTAAATTATCCTTTGTATCTTATTTTAACGGTTTTGGTAATGATTGGAAAGATTTTACTGGATTTGTCAATCTAGATAGTATTTATTTTTATCAGAATAATACAACTCATGATTTTGGCTCAATTCAGTTTAATTCTCAAACCAACGAATCAGATCACTTAATCAAATTAAGATCCGATATTTTATCTTTTGATATTAATGGAGAATTTAAGTTTGATGAATTATACACTAATTTTAAGTATTCTGTTAATAGGATTATTCCCAATATTTTTTCCAATGTAACGTCTGTTAATAAGGACCAATTATTTGAATTTGACTTAACTGTCCATGATTTTCAACCTATTAATTCACTTTTTCATAATAATATTGATATCGCTCCGAATTCATTTTTAAAACTTCGTTTTTCTAAAAAAGATAATTTATCAGACTTTGAATTAAAATCTAGTAAAATTATTTGGAATGATTTTGAGTTTAAAGAAATTGATGCAATTGCCAAAATGGAAAATAAAAATTCAATGGATAATAATTTATCGATTAATGTCAATGTAGACTCGGTAAATAGCTCTTTTTTCAATATAGCAGATTCATTTATTGTCCAATCAAATATTACAGAAAATAAGATAAATTCTAAAATGGAGTGGGGAAATCAAAAATCTTCTAAAAATGGCAAAATTTTAAGCCAAATAGTAATTTTAGATGAAACTCATTTTGACATCAATATTGTGGAGAGCTTTTTAAAGGATACACTTATTGGTTTTTGGGAAATGCCTTTTCCGTCAACTATAAAATATAATTCAAAAAGGTTTGCTTTTGATACTTTAAGTTTTAAAAATGGAAATCAATTAATTAGTGCACACGGTATAGTAGGAAATAATGAAAGAGATACTATTAAATTAGATATAATTGATTTTCAATTAGAAAAAATACCATCCTTTTTTAATATTGAAAAGGAGAATTTTCATCTTAATGGATCTTTAACATCCCATATTTACTTACAATCCTGTTTAAATAGTTTTAAAGCCTCAACTAATTGTAAAATTCAAAACTTTGAATTAAATAATTACGAAATAGGAAATTTTAAATTTTCATCTAATTGGGATCAATTATCCGATCGTTATAATATTGAAGGAGAATTAATTAATGAATTGGAGCATAAAGAAATTATTTTAAAAAATTGTTCTTACCATCCAAATAATGAAATAGATAACAGAGTTAAGGGCTCTCTTAGATTAAACGATGCCAATATAGATTTTTTAGACCCATTTCTTCCCAACGAATTCCTGAGTGGCTTAGAGGGGTTGATTAATGGTGAATTATCAGTTGGCGGAAATTGGGACAACCCCGATTTTAATGGCGAATTATATTTTAAAAATATAAATCTAAAATTGAGTCAATTTAATTCTCATTTTAATATAAATGGAAAGTCTTTAGTCACTAAAAATACTATTAAAATTTTAAATGGATCTGTTAAAGACGAGCTTAATGTTTTTGGAAAGATTTATGGTCAATTCGATCATAATAATTTTTCAAAATATGCTCTGAATATTGGTTTAGATTTTGATAAGCCCATGCTTATTATGAATAATACTTATAATGAAAATCCCTACTATTATGGAAAAGCTTATGTAACAGGGTTAACTGAAATAAGTTATGATAAAATAAATGATTTAGCAATAAAAATAAACGCTAAAACTCAAAAAAATACCAGTTTAAATATTCCTCTTTACGGTAACGAAGAGGTGGTTCTTCATGATTTTATTTCTTTTAAAACAAATGACTCTATAAAAAATACTGAAGTTCAACCGAATAATTTATTAAAGAAAAAATTAGATGTAGATATTGAATTAGAAATCACCGAAGATGCGGAATTAATACTAATATTTGACGACTTAGTTGGCGATGCAATGCAGTCTAAAGGTGATGGGAATATTCAACTTAAGATTGATGAAAACTTTGATATCTCAATGTATGGTAACTACAACATAAGTCAAGGAGAATATGTATTTGCTCTTAAAGAGTTTATCAATAAAAAGTTTATACTTAATAAAGGGGGCGAAATAACTTGGTTGGGAGATCCCTACAATGCTAAAATTGATCTAAGTGCTATTTATCCCTTAAGAACCAGTCTATATAATATTCTTCCAACAGTTGAAAGAGATAATTGGAAACATAAAAGTTTAGTAGATGTTTACATCAATTTAGAAAATGACTTAATGAATCCTGATGTTCAATTTAATGTAGATGTTCCTAAAGCTAATGAGTCTGTAAAAGCTAGTTTAAATAGTATTTTAAGTAATAATGAAGAATTGAATAAACAAGTATTCTCTTTGTTAATTCTAAATCAGTTCATTACACCAAATCATCTTAACCTTGGAGATAATGGAAAAGTTTATGACATATCTACAAGCGAAATGCTATCGAATCAGCTGGGCAATATGATATCATCCTTTACCGATGAATTTGATATTGGTTTTGACTATTCATTAGGTGATCCAATTACTAATGATAAATTAACTGTAGCTATGTCTACACAACAGTTTAATGATCGGCTGAGTATTGAAACAAATTTAGGAATGTCTCAATCTAATAATTTAACTCAAAATCCTAATTCTTTTATTGGAGATGTTAATGTAGAATACAAATTAAATAGTGCTGGAAATATAAGAATTCACGCTTACAACGAATCAAATGAATACAATTTATCTAATCAAAACCAATCTAATTATACTCAAGGGGTAGGTATCTCCTACAAGCAGAGCTTTAATTCTTTAAGAGAATTATTCTGTGAAATGGGTAATCTGTTTAGATCAAATACCAATAATTGTAATGATTGAAAAGATCTAAAATTTAAAAATAGTGTTAACTGAAATTTTAAAAAGTTTATTTCTTTGAAGATTAATTTTTATAAAGTAAATTTTTTTTTAAAGAAATGATTTCATTTTTAATCAGCTTCTTTAAAGAGTTATTAAAATTATCTTTTTTCAATATTTCTTGTAATTGATTATATAAATAACTTGGCGGTTTGGGTTCATAGGCGAGTAAGCTCAATATAGCATTTTCAACGAAATTATCAGGATTTAACTTTTTATTTAATGCTATGTTACAATAGTCACATTGATTACAATTTTTTTCCATTTTTTCTCCAAAATAGTTCAATAATGCTAAATTTCTACATTTATTTTTTGAATTTAAAAAATGAATAAGTGAAGAATTTTTCTCTTCTTTTACTTTTTTTGAATTTAGATAAGTTCGACTTAATTTAAGTTGATTTATATTGGGTCTGGGTCTTAAAAATTGAATTTTATTGCTTGACTTTTTTTTATAATAGTTAATTATTTTAAAATCATGGAGTTGGTCTAATTGTCTTATAATTTCATCAGTGTCTTTTTTTAATCTATTTGATATTATTACTTCGCTAACAGCGACTAATTGTCTATCTATATTAGAATAGCTTCTAATTAACACATCTATTATTTTTTCATATTTTGGGTAGTTATTTAAAAAACTATTTAAATATTTGATAGAAACCACTATACGAATCTTAGAAAATTGATATTCGTTTAATTCTTTTAGGTATTGCTCAATTTTAAAATATTTTAAGCAAGAAAGAGTTAATGATCTTGAAAGTTTGGATTTTAGTGCAATAATATCTAAATCTATTTCATAACTATCTTCAGAAAAATAACCCATTGGAATTTGATGAATATTCGAAATAGCTTGAAATACAGATTTAATTTGTTTTAAAGAAGGAAAATTTATTTTATGTCTTTTTATAATTTTTTCTATGTCCATCTCGTCCTTTAAAATCGTTGAAAACGATGTTTTACCATCTCTTCCTGCTCTACCTGATTCCTGATAAAATGATTCTATTGTTTCTGACATTTCATAATGAATTACATTTCTCACATTTGGTTTGTCTATTCCCATTCCAAATGCATTAGTTGCCACCATAATATCAAACTTATTATTAATCCATAATTTCTGCTTTTTCGTTCTTTCTTTAAAAGTCAACCCACCGTGATAGAAATCAGCTGAATAATTTTTATTATTCAATAATTTAGATAAATACTGAGTTTTATTTCTTGTTCTTACATATATAATTGAACATTCCTTTTTCAAAACTTTTAATAATACCTCCTCTTTATTAAAACAATCAATAACATTGTATACAATATTCTTTCTTAAAAATGATCTGCTTACAACATTGTTTTTTCTAAATAAAAGTTGAGATTGAATATCTTCAGCAACTTCTTTTGTAGCTGTTGCTGTAAGTGCAATAAAGGAAATATTAGGTATCCAATTCCTTAGTAAATGAATGTTTTTAAAATCTGGTCTAAAATCATTTCCCCATTCGGAAATGCAATGCGCTTCATCTACAGCAATAAAACTTATATTCATTTTTTTAAATCTTTCTTCGAATATTTTTGTTGTGATTCTTTCTGGAGATATGTATAGAATTTTTATTTTTCCATAAATTACATTATCTAAAATCCTATCGATGTCTTTGTACTGATGATTTGAGTTCAAGTAAGTTGCTGAAATACCTTTTGATAGTAGTTGATTAACTTGATCTTCCATTAAAGCAATTAATGGAGAAATTACTATACAGGTTCCTTTTTGCATAACTGCAGGAAGTTGGAAACATAGCGATTTTCCTCCTCCAGTTGGTAGTAGTGCTAAAACATCTTTTTTTTCAAGCACCTGATCAATAATTTCTTCTTGCGCATCTCTAAACTTGTTGAAGCCCCAATATTTGAATAGACTTTTATACTTTAAATCATGATTAACCAAATTCATACTTTTATATAAGTCATCAATATTTTAGTACTTTTGCCAAAAATTAATTCATTTTGTTTTGATGAAAGTTCCAACTTTTAAAAGTAATATTCAATTAACAAAAAACACAAGATTACCACAAGTAAACTGGAATAAATTGCCATTTGGAAAATTATTTTCTGATCATATGTTTTCTATGGATTATAGTAATGGTAAGTGGACTAATTATTCCATTTTACCTTACGGAAATTTGAGTATATCACCTGCTAATTCTGCCTTACACTATGGTCAAAGTTGTTTTGAAGGTATGAAAGCTCACCGAAATATAAATAATGAAATAGTGTTGTTTAGGCCCTACGAAAATGCCAAAAGATTTAACCATTCTAACAAACGAATGTGCATGCCAGAAATTAATCAAGATCTTTTTGTGAACGCAATTTCTGAATTAATTTCAATAGATCAAAATTGGGTTCCAGAAAACTTAGATCATTCTCTTTACATAAGACCATTTATTTTTGCTACTGACCCTTATATTGGAATTAGACCATCCGATAGTTATAAGTTTATGATTTTTACTTGCCCAGTTGGTGATTATTATAATGAGCCAGTTTCAGTTAAAATAGAAACCGAATTTTCTAGAGCTGTACAAGGAGGAACGGGTTCTGCTAAAGCTGCTGGTAATTATGCTGCTGCGCTCTATCCAGCAATGCTGGCTAGCGAAAAAGGATTCAGACAATTAATTTGGACGGATGCAATAGAACATAAGTATATCGAAGAGGCTGGCACCATGAATGTTGTCTTTATGATAGATGATGTTTTAATTACTCCAAATTCTAGTGATACAATCTTAAATGGTATTACTAAAAAAAGTGTTATTAAAATTGCTAAAGATTGGGGCATTGAAGTACAAGAAAGAAAAATTGAAGTAGATGAAATTTTACAAGCTCTAAGAAATGGCAAACTTACCGAAGCTTTTGGAGCTGGAACAGCTGCAACCATAGCTCCAATTTCCAATATTTCCTTAAATGAGGAGAATTATCAAATTCCAGAGTCAACTCCAGACCACTTTCATATAAAAGTTTTGGATTATTTAAAAAAATACAAAAGGGGAGAGGTTCAAGATAAATTCAACTGGATTAAAATAATATAACTTTTCAAATTACATAAATTTTTACTTTCTAATTAAGTTATATTTTCAATTATTAATGCCGATGCACCACCCCCTCCATTGCAAATACCTGCAGCTCCCATTTTTGCTTTATTTTGTTTGAGGACATTTATCAGTGTTACAACAATCCTACAACCACTTGAACCAAGAGGATGCCCAAGTGCTACAGCTCCACCATTCACATCTACTTTGTTAGGATGAATATTTAGAAGCTGAGTATTTACTAGACCTACTACAGAAAAAGCTTCGTTAAGCTCCCAATAATCAATATCGCTTATGGATAAATCAGCTTTATCTAATGCTTTTCGAATAGCTTTATTTGGTGTAGTGGTAAACCATTTTGGCTCTTGTGAAGCATCTGCATAACTAATTACTTTAGCTAATGGTTGAATATTTAATTCATCTGCTTTTTCTTGCGTCATTAAAATTACTGCTGATGCTCCATCATTTAAAGTTGAGGCATTTGCTGCAGTAACTGTTCCGTCTGATGAAAAAACTGGTTTTAAATTAGGAATTTTATCTATTCTTACATTTTTAAATTCCTCATCTTCATTAATAATAACATCATCTGTTTTTCGTTGAGAAACAGCAACTGTCACAATTTCATTTTCAAATAATCCTTTAGCAGTAGCTTTACTAGCTTTTTGGTAAGATTGAATGGCAAACTGATCTTGATCTTCTCTACTAATTTGATACTCTTTAGCACACTCGTCTGCGCATTTTCCCATATGAACTTTATTATAAACATCCGTTAATCCGTCTTTGACCATTCCGTCTGTAAGGTTAATATCTCCTAGTTTTTTTGCCTTTCTAGCATTATAGTAATGAGGAACCATGGACATATTTTCCATACCGCCAGCAATTACAATTTCGGAATCTCCACATTGAATACTTTGTACTGCTAAGGAAATCGCTTTCATGCCAGAAGCACATACTTTATTTACAGTTGTACAAGGAGTATTTTCAGGTATACCAGCAAAGATTGCTGCTTGTTTACTGGGAGCTTGGCCTAAATTTGCTTGAAGGACATTACCCATATATACTTCGTCTATTTTTTCAGTATCTAAATCTATTGACTCTAATGCGCCTTTAATTGCCAAGGCACCTAATTTAGTTGCAGGAATAGAAGATAAAGATCCTCCAAAGCTTCCCATTGGTGTTCTTTTAGCAGCTACTATGACTATACTTTTCATTCTTTAAATTTACTTTTATTTTAGTTAAAAAAGTAAATAATAATTATTTAAATTGCTTCTGAATAAAAATTGTTCAATTCAAAAACTATGTTATTTTTGCATACTTATTGGAGAGGTGGCAGAGTGGTAATGCAACAGCCTGCTAAGCTGTCAACGAGCAATCGTTGCCAGGGTTCGAGTCCCTG
>MDSV01089578.1_pt1 | contig 17524 bp, 23 predicted proteins | sample 810851 | NCBI WGS metagenome assembly MDSV01 (sample SAMN05326640, study PRJNA326480) | marine metagenome | isolation source: seawater | place: Atlantic Ocean: North East | collected 2012 | reverse complement strand
TATTGTAAATTTAGATCATCCGTTTCATAGACTTGATGGCCAAGACCCAGCCCAAATTCAGAACGTAAATCTATATTGCTGATTTTATCTCGTTGAAATTTAAGGTTTGAGTTGGCAAACCACTTAGGATTAAAGAAGTAGTCATAGACACCTTCTAAGGTAATTTCATCTTCTGTTTGTGTGCCGCCCTCTTCGGCCATATTGTAATCAAAACTAACTTTAAACCGGTCATCTTTACGACGAGCGGTTGCCTCAGAGTCAAGGGTGAGGGCGTTTCTTTGGGTATTACCATCCTGTAAATTACCACCAAGATTAACCGATCCAGACCATTTTACACCTGTTTCTGGACCAGCCGCTGGTTCAATAGACGCTATCTCTTTCTCAACGGGTTGGGCATTGGCTGTTTGTTGTGTCTGAGGTGTGGTGCTGATGACTTGCGTGTTATCGGCAATTTGTTCGTAAGGAATAAAGACTTCCTGACCAAAATTTGTTTGGAAACGAATGCCTGACATTGTATTGCCAACGACCGTCCCACTTAGACGATCGCCATTGGTAAAGGTAATTGTTTCAGCTTGTGCTGGTAAAGTGAACGCAAAAAGCACGAGAAGAAAAGATAGATGTTTCATTATTGTTTAAGCCTTATTACAGTTAGTGGATGGATGATGAGGATCATAAACTCTGGGGGCATATAACTCAAGGCTTGAAGGCCATTGAGAATAATTTATTTAATCAGAAAGCCTCGCCGAAAGAAGAGTCTAAAGGTGTGTCTAAAGAATCTGCTGCGCCTCAATCATCTAAAAAACAATCCTCTAAGAGTTTTAAAGCGCTTACAAAAATAGCCACTAAAATGACACCTACACAGACGAATATTCAGGATAGCTCGGATATTGACCGTGCTCTTTACCAAAGGCTGATACGTGGAAAATTACCTATTGAGGCGGTATTGGACTTACATGGTATGGGGCAAGAAAAAGCTTTAGATGCGTTGAGACGATTTATTCCCTCACATGCTCATAGAGGACGGCGCATGGTTTTGGTGATTACAGGTAAGGGTGAAAGATTACAAGGTGTCTTGCGGCAAAACCTACCAGAATGGCTTAATTTATCCGATCTTAGCTCATATGTTTTGAAGATAGCCCAAGCCCAGCCCAAAGATGGTGGGGCGGGCGCTTATTATGTTCTGTTGAGGCGTCGATAAACTTGATTTTTACCATAATAATATGTATATAAAGCCATGATCGTAAAACAATTTGAACACACAACATCGCAAGTGCGTGTCAGAAAAATGCTTTTGTCGAAGCCAGAAGCAGTGATTTATATTCGCCTAGATATGCCTTCTGCGCGAAGTTTTAATGATTGGGCAACTCAGATTAAATATAAAATACCGCGTGTTGAAAGAGCTATTAGGGGTGAAAAATTACTTTTTACAGTAGAAAAATTTGATCGTCTTGTAACTTTACGCCGGCTTATTCGTGAAACACGTTTATCAACGGTAAAGATTATTCACGATAATGAAATTATTGATGAAGATGATTTTATTATTAATGCTGATGATCCTGCGGCTTTAGAGCGCATGATGGCAGTTTTGGATAAAGCTCGCCCGACAATGAGGCTTGACCAACCATATGCCCCTAAAAACAGAACAAAGAAAGATTTGCGCCGCAAACGTCTTTTTATCTTAGTCTCAAATAATTTTGAGCAACTGAATGATGAAACAATTGCCATAGCTGAAGTATCAAATAGGGGCGAAGAAAGAGATGTTATTTGCCGTTTTAAATTTATGCCTGCAACGTCTATAAAAGATACGGCTACGGCATTAGTAGCTGTTGGGTATAATCGTGCCGATTATTTAGCCTGTCGCAGAGGATTCCAAGGTGAAATGCCGGCACTAGAAACGCCTGTATCAGTAGAGATAAAAGACTTTACGCCCGAAAACATCTTAACGAAGCCCACACGCACAAAGCAAATGAACGTGCCTGGCCAGCTTCGTCTTCTTTAAGGATATTTTAAAGTATCTTTGATATAAAGAAGCGTGGTACAGAGCGCAAAAAAAGGGTTTTCAGAAGAACAGATTATTGGGGCACTGACAGCAGACCCCGAAAGACCTGTTTATATTCGTCTTACGCATAAATCGGTTAGACGTTTTCAAGATAGTTATGAGCAAGCGAAAAAGCCTCAAAAACTAGTTTTTGAAGAAAATGCATTACATTTAGAAGCAGATAATCTGGGTTCTATTCGATCTTTACTGTCTATGATCCGTAAAAAAACCGATAAGCCAGTGTTCTTTGTCCATGATGATGAAATCATTCCAGAGCATGAGTTTATTATTAATGTAGATGATTTAGCGCAATTAAAGAGGCTGCCACACATTTTGCATAATGCAAGGCCGGATGAACCGCAATCGCCATATAATAGAGCTAGGTTAGTTCTTTTGTCGGGGAGTTTGGCAGGTCTTGAGGGTATGGAAATTACTGTGTCGAAGGGAGTAAATTATTCAAGAAAAGGCGGATATCTATTGGTGTTTGACCCTATCCGTGTTGCAAAAAGAACAACAGGATTTGTCAGTGGAGAGAGATCAGCTTTAGCGGCAATCAGTACAAGAGGGATAGAACTACGTACAGGGTTTCCACCCTCTGAGTGTTATCCTGTTTCTATTAGGGTTTCTGATCCCGAGCAGAATATATCTTTTGACGATATAAAAGGGGTTCCGTCGATTAGGGCTGTTATAACCCCACCGCAAAAACCAGATAAGCCCTAACCATTTATTAAGAATTTCTCGGTATAATCAAGAATAATTAGGAGAGTGAAATGGTAGATAAAGCAGCTCAAGCAGCTCAAGCATTTATAAAAGCAGTGAATTCAGAAAATTTGGAAGCGGGAAAAGCAATTGTTTCTGAATCAAAAGATCCTTTATTAGCACTGAGAGTTTAATTTTTAAAAAAATTGACAATATGATGATGGGAGAACCACAAGTAAATCAGTGGTGCCCAGATGAATGTCATGGTGATTGTGCCTTTAATAGCTTGATAGGCAATCCAAATCCAAAAGGCTTTTTTGCTGTTTTCTTTGAGCCATGTTTGACGGCGTTTAATAAAAGCAGCAGTTTTTGAGAAGAGTTTCATGTCATATCGTTCTTAATAGTATAAAGCTTGCCAGTCAATGACAGGCATTGCCGACCAGCCTATAATTAGGCCTAAAATAATATAAGCGGTATTGGCACAGGCATTAATGGTACGGAAAGTTTTGGGCTTATTGAGTAATTTTTTAATACTTTGTCCACTAAGCGCTAGAAAAATATGAACAAAATTATTGGCTAATGCCATAACAATAAGACCTGTTATGATGTCAGTTGCTTTAAAGTTCTGCATATCAAGGAAAGTTGGAAGAATCGCAGCGTATAAAAGGATAACAATAGGATTACCTAAATCCATTACAATGCCTGCACTATAATTTTCCCAAAGATTGCTGTGTGTCTTATCGGTTTGTGCAAATTCATTTTCCAATGATGATTTTTGAAAACCTTTAATGCCAAGATAAATTAAATAAGTCGCACCAAAAGACTTTAGAATAATCGTGATAAGATCTTGATAGGCTTGGAATTGTTTAAAAGCAAAAATAACGATTAGAAAAAAAATTATCTCTACTGTGATATAACCCAAAGACACCATATAGCCGCCTTTGAAACCATCTTTAATTGAGCGGAAAACTAATAAAACCATACCTGGTCCAGGCTTCAGTGCCAAAACAATAATGGCTAAGGCTAATTGATAAATATTTGTAAAATCCATTAATGCTTCTTAATAACTATTTGTTTCCATGCAGCTATATTGATGGTTATCCCCGAAGCTGACAAGTGCTTCTTTACCCTTTGTCCAATATTCATACCCTTCAGAACTTGTATAACGTGCGCCTGAACCACTGCGTACTTGTTGCAGAACATGGGTATCATCACCACTCTTAAAGATAATAAAGTACAGTGCTTTCTTATCAAAAAAAACGCTAAAATTTTTACCATTTTCACATTTATAATCAACTTGCGGCCTAATCTTGCCTTTTTTTTCGATGACAGGTGTGGCGTCACTGATTGATTCTTTATAACTGTTCGTTTTGATATCCTTATAGGGTTTAGGTCCAGCACAGGCACAGAGAAATAATAGAAAAAGAATAGCAACAACAAGTTTGGGCATAATGATCTTTACCATACAGATTCAACCTGCAAAGACCATGCCTTTTCTAATATTACGTTAAAATTAGTTTGTGCTGAGTGGTGCGTGGCATACTGCGTGTAATAACATCACCGAGAATATTCGGAAGACTATAACTCAGATGCTGAACAATACGCTTATTTTCAATGTATTTACGTGCTAGGAATTTTTGAGCATCTGCAGGGCTTTCATCACCTAGCCTAATTTCAAGATACGGATTTGCTATGGACGGTGACTTTTCAAGCCAAGTTGGGTGCCATGAATAAGCCAGCGTGCGCACCTTTAGCCCAAGCGCATATTCAATGAGGTCTACAGCTTCTTGGCTAAAGCCTTTATCAGATAATTCGTTTCTAAAATCTTGTTTAAGAATAATTGAAAAATTAAGTGCTGTTCCATCAGCTAAACGATCTGCGGAATCAAGAGAGTCTATTAGATGGCTTAAATTTGAGTGACCTCTTTGTTTATATTGCACCTTCTGTGCCCATAAGATGAACTCATTAACTTCTTGAGGATAAGGGAAGCCCGATACGCTAGAGTAATTACCACTTAGCTTAACGCCTTGCCTTGCGGGGAACTCGAATAAATCTCTTAACGGACTTAATGTGCCTATTCTTAGATCGTTTTGCATGAGAACATCATTAATCGCTAGTAGAGTCCAAAAAGGAGCACTGCTATGGGCTCCAGCCTTCGAAGATACTTCTAAAAGCTCTGCCTCATTTAAAATTAATAGCATAGCAATATTGGCAATATTTTTGTTGGCTACGGCATTTCTGAACATTGAAAAAGCACGTGTTTTTGCCTTTTCACTGGGTATATAACGCAGTAAAACTTGTGACACATCTTCTAGAAATGTATCAACTGAGTCTTCTAAGTTATATCCGGACGCTCTTTTTATCATAGATAGGTTATAAAGTAGTTTTTTTGAATATGTCAATTTTTAACAACAAGCCTCTTTTTATTGACATTATGGGAAATAATAAGTAATTTACCCGCATGACAAAAATGACAGATACAGAAATTACTCAAACTCTTAATGTAAGAATGCTTCAGTGCAAAGCAGATGCCGCTCTTGTTTTTGGTGCGGGCATCATGTCTGGTTCAATTGCACGTCGTGCAGCGAATGCCTTTCATAATGGTGAATTTGAGCACATTATTGTTTCAGGCGGTGTTAAAATCTTCGGTGGGAATATTGTGAAGACTGTTCAAGATACATTGATGATTGCAGCAGCCTTATGGCCATCACGCTTATCAAAAATAAAGACATTTCAAGATTTCTTATCACTCCAAACAGAGGCCGAGTATATGGCTGCAGTTCTTGTGAAGGCTGGCGTTCCAAAAGAAGTTATATCGATTGAAGACAAAGCGACCAATACAGAGCAAAATATTAAGAACTCAATGGGTTTTATTTCAGCCCTTGGCGTGCAATGTCTTAAATTATTAACGGCCGCACCAATGGAATACCGCGCAATGGGTACGGCACGTAATAATGCTGATTTGGATAAAATTGATCTTGTATCAGAAGGTGTTGAGGCCTTAGGTTTAACATGGCGTAATTGGGATAAATCAAAAGATTTATTCGGCAAAATGATTGCTAGTCTTATTCGCAGTGAAGCAACAAAAATGGACCCAAATGCAGCCAAGACATATATCGGTAAACATGCTGTTGTACCTAATTATATGCAAGAAGAAGAACGCCTTTTAAAACGTCTTAGACTTGCGGCTTAACCGTTTATTTTTTCCTGCAAAAACGCCAGTACTTTGTCTAAATGGATGCGCTCTTGTGCCATCGTGTTGCGTTCCCGCACGGTCACTGTGCCATTCTCAACGGTTTCATCATCAATAGTAAAACAATAAGGCGTACCAATCTCATCTTGGCGGGCATAACGCTTACCAATATTTTGTTTGATATCCAGATCAATGGCAAAATGTTGGCGTAGCTCAAGATAAAGCTTTGTCGCAATTTCAGGGTGCTCTCCTTTAGCTGTAAGCGGTAAAATCGCCGCTTTTTTTGGCGCCATCGCAGGGGTGAAGTTCATATATACACCAGATGGTCTGCTTGGATCAACGGTGTACGCCTCACACAGTATGGCTAGAACGCCACGGGTTAGGCCGGCAGCAGGCTCAATAACATGTGGAATGTAGCGGTTTTTGTTATCCATTGGATCGATATATTCCATCTTTGTACCCGAATGTTCTTGATGCTGTGTCAGGTCGTAATTACCACGATAGGCAATGCCTTCAAGCTCTCCATAACCAGGGGCCGTGAACGGGAAGCGGTATTCAATGTCGAATGTGCCTTTGGAATAGAACACAAGTTCATCGGCATCATGCTCACGGAAAATAACATCATTGTCGGATAGACCAACCGATTTCCACCATTTTCGACGCTCTTCTTTCCAGAACTCAAACCATTGCGGGGCATCTTCTGGTGGACAGAACCATTCCATTTCCATTTGTTCAAATTCACGAGAGCGGAAAATAAAGTTTCTTGGATTTACCTCATTACGGAATGCTTTACCAACTTGCGCTATACCAAAAGGTACCTTAACACGCGCACTATCCAAAATGTTTTTATAATTGATAAAAATACCTTGCGCTGTTTCACCACGCAAATAGGCGGTACTGTCTTCTGAGGCCACCGCCCCAATCTTTGTTTCGAACAGAAGGTTAAACGCTTTTGGTTCTGTTAAAGAGCCAGCTTCTTTAGCATCTGGCCCAATGATTTTTGAATAGTCTTTTAAGTCAACATCAACAAGCGATACTGTTGCGTAACTTGCATCATATTTGATGTTAAGTTTCTTAAAGCGCTTTTCAACTTCCTCTTGTTCATTACCTTCATTGACGGCAACCCATTGTGCATCTGATGCTTTGATGACATTAAGGTGATCCGCCCTATAACGCTTTTTGGTTTCTTTGCAATCGACCATAGGGTCTGAGAAGCCGCCGACATGGCCTGAAGCAACCCATACTTGCGGGTTTTGAATAATGGCACTGTCTAAGCCTACGATCTCAACGGGCTGGCCATCTGGGCCGATCGGTGGGCATAGCACCATGTCACGCCACCATGCATCACGCAGATTATTTTTTAATTCTGTCCCCAATGGGCCGTAATCCCAAAAACCGTTAATGCCGCCATAGATTTCAGAGGCTTGGAAAATAAAGCCACGACGTTTGCACAAGGCAACGATGTCTTTCATATCTTTTACAGGGGCATCGGTCATAAAAAGTCCTATTAGGTTTTGTTTGTTGTCTGAATATCCTTATCATGCCTAAAATATCGGTTGTTGCAAGACATAGAGTAAGGTTTTGTAGTCTATTTCTCATCTGAGAGCACTGAACTATCGCCTGATTGCATATTCCATAGTTCGTAGTAACGACCTTTTTTGTTTAATAATTCCTGATGAGAGCCATCTTCAACAATCTCTCCTTTATCAAGAACGATAATACGATCCATATCAGAAATAGTTGATAAGCGATGGGCAATAGCAACAACGGTGCGACCTTCCATAACTTCATGTAGGGCTTTTTGAATAAGCATTTCAGATTCTGTATCGAGCGCAGAAGTTGCTTCATCAAGCACCAGTATTTGCGCTTGTTTTAACACAGCACGAGCAATGGCGATACGTTGACGTTGACCGCCAGAAAGTTTCGTACCACGGTCACCGAGCATCGTTTGATATCCTTCAGAAAGGTTCAGAATAAACTCATGGGCTTGGGCGATACGAGCTGCTTCATAAACTTCTTCATCTGTTGCATCTAGGCGACCATAGCGAATGTTTTCCAGCACCGAACGATTAAATAAGCTGGCATCTTGCGGTATAACGGCAATGTTTTGTCGTACAGAGGAGTAATCTAATTTACTAACATTTTGACGGTCAATCGTGATCTCTTCGTCTTCGACATCATAAAAACGTAATAAGAGTTTTACGAGCGTTGATTTGCCTGACCCAGAGCCACCGACAATACCTACACGCTCACCAGCTTTAATATGAAGCTGAAAACCATTGAAAAGAGGTGCATCGGCATTGTATGAGAAGGAAAGGTTATTAAAAACGATCTCGCCTTTTTCAGGCATATAATCTTCATTAAGATCCATGGCTTTACGATCACGGTCCTCCCTGATCTGTTCCAAAGATTCGTCGAAACCCCCTTTATCTTCAGCAAACGTGATGATTTGGCTAGAAAAGCTCCATAGATAATCCATTATCATAATACATGAGCTAAAAATTAGACTGATTTGGCCGATGGTAATCGCTTGTTGCTGCCATAAAGACCAGACGAGATAACCAGCACCAGCGATAAGTGCTATTTCAAGAAAACCTTGATAGGCTTTAATTCTGAAAACAGCGAGCAAGAATTTACGACCAGATTTTACTTCTTCATCTAATGTGTCACATAAAAGTTTCATTTCATATTTACGGGAGGCAAACATTTTCACGGTTAAAAAGTTTACAACAGTATCGGTAATCATGGCGCTACCATGGCCTCGCTTATCGGCGACATCTTCCACCATTTTTTGTAAGCCTAATGTCATAGCCGTAATGCCGCCCATGAAAAACACTAACCAAATAAGCAGTAAAATAGAAAAGTAAGGGTGTACCGTCATAGCCGTGGCCATTAAGATCAGTGCTGTTAAGAACGGCTCGATGACCGACCAGCGTATATGGTCAACAATCGCCTGAGCGGCACGAGTGATTTCATTAATTGCATGGGCAAGGCGTCCTGCAAATTTATCACTGAGGAAGGCAACTGAACGAGAGAGAGTATAATCAGTCAGGCGAGCCCGTGAAGCTGCACGGAATTTTGGTTCAAAGAGAGCCAAGATATAAGCGTTTACTCGGTATAGAAGAACGGCTGTAGTGCCTGTAGCTAAGAAAATAATTAGTGTTTGTTGGGCATCCCCTTTGAAGCTAAAACTGCCATTATCAAAATCAATCTGTAAGCTATCAATGAGGCTGGCAATAAGAAAAGGCATCAATCCATTTAATATGGTTGCAACAGTATAGGTAATAATATCGAGCGCAAACAGAGCTTTGAATTGCCCGATGAGCTGGAAGAACACAGAGAAGCTGCCCTTGTTAACATTCCTTAAGGGTTCTGCTTGAAACTCGCCTGGCCGAATAGTATCGAGTAGGTTGCTATGTTTGGTTTTGCTGGTGCCGCCATGTTTTAAAATAGGCATGTTTAATTATCCTGGTAAAAGGGTTGATGAAAAGAGTGCAGAAAAACCAATAATCAAGCCTATAAGGATCATAACAGCATTAGAAATTCTGTTTAGCCAGATTAGACCTTTTTCAGATAAAAATTTACGACCAAAGGAAAGGGGTATCGTGTAGCTTAGTACTACGCCAAAATAGGCGATCATTAATGCTGCGTAGATTGCCCAGAAATCACCAAAACCAATCGTGTTCAGGTTAAGTAAGGTGGGCAACACAGATGCGAAGATAATAATATCAAAAGGATTTGTGATAGTGATAACAAAGCCCGCTAAAAAATCATCTTTCAACCCTTCGGCCTTTTTAGGCTTTAATTTATCGGCAAAACTATCCATGTCTTTTTGTAAGCCTTTAATGCCAAGCCAAATGAGATAAACAGCCGCCATGGCTTTAATCATGATAAGGATGAAGACTTGTAGATCCCCTAAGCGGTGATAGCCTAAAATAACCATTAAAAGAAAAAGGGCTTTCACAGGCGCATTGCCGAGCATAAAAGCGCCAACACCCATCATCCCACGTTCAGATATAGCCCGTGAGGCAAAGGCGAGCATACCTGGTCCTGGTTTTAATGAAAATCCCGCCATCATAGCTGCTAATATGAGAAGTGTTTGAAAATCAATCATGTTTTATGACTTTATGGTGTTTGGTAGGGGGAGACAATTTTTATTTTTAGATCGAAAGTCATTTTTTACTGGCAATTGGTATAGAGCTGATGTAGATATATTTTATTCCCCCCAAAGTGCCGATCAAAATCTGAAAAATCAGCTTACGATCTTGCACCTCAAAAACGGCGAGGAAGAGGCATTAAAGGATTGAAAAATGAAACCGATTAAATTTTTGAATGAAGTTAAGTCTGAGACAAAAAAGGTAACGTGGCCAACGCGTAAGGAGACAATTATCTCAACAATTATGGTTTTGGTGATGGTAATTATTATTTCGTTATTCTTATATTTTGCGGATCAAATTATTGCGTGGCTAGTCTCGCTTATTTTAGGACTGTAATAGAATTAAATTAAAGTTATTTATTGAGGAGAAACTAAAATGGCTAAAAAATGGTATGTACTACATGTTTATTCGGGCTTTGAGCAAAAAATTGCTGATGCAATTAATGCAAATGCCGCTAAACAAGGTCTTGAAGAGTATATTGGCGACATCATGATCCCTAAGGAAGAGGTCATGGAAGTGAAAAAGGGCAAGCGTGTTGCTGTAGAGCGTAAGTTTTTCCCAGGTTATTTACTTGTTCAATTAGAAATGAATGACACAGTTTGGCACTTAGTTAAATCAGTACCAAAGGTAACTGGGTTCTTGGGCGGTGGTAAAAAGCCAATTCCAATGACAGAAAGCGAAGCACAGCGCTTAATCCAGCAAGTACAAGAAGGTGTTGATCGCCCACGTTCAACTGTTTCTTTCGATATTGGTGAAGAAGTTAAAGTAACAGATGGCCCATTTGCTTCATTTGCTGGTCATGTTGAGGAAGTGGATGAGGACAAACAGAAACTGAAAGTAACTGTTTCTATCTTTGGTCGTGCAACCCCTGTTGAGCTTGATTATAGCCAAGTAGAAAAAGTCTAAACGCCTTTTTTATTACGATATGAGTTTTGAAATAGCCCGCTTATTCACAAGGTGGGCTGTTTTTTTCTGGACATAGTTTCATTATGTCATATAGGTTATTATATTGGTAAGTGACTAAGGAATTAAAATAATATGTTTGTACAAAATAAAAAAGCTGATGAAGAATTAGCGTTTGAAAGCTTTTTTAAGGCTATTAACGCTGCTAATAGCTATCTTATGGCGATTGGCTATATTGATGGTGGATATGTCGCACAGATCAGGCTTCATCAAAGCAGTGACAAAGAATTTAGAATATCTTGTGAATCTTTAGAAGAGATTAGATTTGCTATACAAAGAAAGCCAGATAATAAAAAGGCTTTGAGCGTTATTGATCGTGCCATTGTGAGCTATAATGCTCATAAAAATTATTTCGCAGCACCAGTTCTTAAACTTCGCTAATTAATTTACTCTTTAAATACATTAAAAACTTGCATTCATCGTACTGACAGGCTATAAATCGCCTACTTTTTGGTGGGAGGCCTAAACAGCCGGACCACTAAGCCTTGTCAACAAACATATGAAAGGTGAGCAAATGGCAAAGAAAATAAACGGCTATATTAAGCTGCAGGTTGCAGCTGGAGCGGCCAACCCTTCTCCTCCTATTGGTCCAGCATTGGGTCAACACGGCGTTAACATCATGGATTTCTGTAAGGCATTTAATGCAAAAACAGAAAGCATGGAAAAAGGCATGCCGGTGCCTGTAGTAATTACAGTTTATGAAGATCGTTCTTTTGACTTCATTACAAAAACACCGCCAGCATCGTTCTACTTGAAAAAAGCAGCCAATGTTAAAAAAGGCTCTGGTGTACCGAACAAAGATAAAGTCGGTAAAGTGACGTTGAAGCAAGTGAAAGAAATTGCAGAAGCGAAAAAAGAAGACCTAAACGCAAACGACATTGAAGCAGCGATGGAAATTATTAAAGGTACTGCACGTTCAATGGGTATCGAAGTAGAGGGAGCATAATCATGGCCTTAACAAAAAAACAAAAAGCTCTTGAGGGCAAAATTAACAGAGAACAAGATTACACTTTAGCAGAAGCGTTAAAGATCGTTCTTGCGAATGCAACGTCTAAATTTGATGAAACTGTTGAAGTTTCATTGAACCTCGGTATTGATATTCGTCAATCAGACCAAGTATTGCGTGGTATGACATCATTGCCACATGGTACAGGTAAATCGGCTCGTGTGGCTGTATTTGCGCGTGATGCTAAGGCAGATGAAGCAAAAGCAGCGGGTGCAGATATCGTCGGTGCTGAAGACCTGATGGAAGATATTCAAAAAGGTAACACAAACTTTGATCGTGTGATCGCAACACCAGATATGATGCCAATCGTTGGTCGTCTTGGCCAGGTTTTGGGACCAAAAGGTCTTATGCCTAACCCTAAACTGGGTACTGTAACTGTTGATGTTAAAAAAGCAGTTGAGGAAGCTAAGGCTGGTTCAATTGAATATCGCGCAGAAAAAGAAGGTATCGTGCAAGCTGGTATTGGTAAAGTTAGCTTTGGTGAAAAGAAAATTCACGAAAATCTAGTCGCTTTTTACAATACAATTTTGCAGAACAAACCAACTGGTGCGAAAGGTACATATGTTAAGCGTGTCTCTATCAGCTCAACTATGGGCCCAGGTGTACGTGTCAGTATTGATAGCTTGCAAGAAGCTAAAGCAGCTGCATAAACGTTACTCTTTATAAAGAATTTGAAAGGGCATTGGAAACAGTGCCCTTTTTTATTTTTGTAACGAAATTGGCTTGTTGTGAGAATACATCCATATGAAGTTAATCTCTCTTATTATTGTTAGCGTGGTTGTTTTTAGCTTTTTTGTCTACGGCATGAAAAGCCAAGCACAACAGGAGCGTATTATGAATGGACTAAGCAATTTAGAAAAAAGTAACTTAAAGACTGCTATTTTAGCGGGCGGGTGTTTTTGGTGTCTAGAAAGTGATCTTGACCGTTTGGATGGTATTGAAGCGACCATTTCTGGTTATTCTGGTGGTAGCTTTGATAACCCAACTTATAAAGATTATTACAAAGCGCCTTCTGGTGAAACACCGCATGTAGAAGCTGTACAAGTTTGGTATGATCCCAAAAAGATAGGTTTTGATAGCATTGTTCATTACTACTTCCGTAATATTGATCCTTTTGATGGTCAAGGGCAATTTTATGATCGTGGTCCCGGGTATAGACCTGTAATTTATTATTCAAATGATGCGGAAAAGGTCATTGCAGAAGCGCAACGTGCTGAAATTGAAGAAAAGCATGGTAAGAAGACAGCGGTTAGCATTGAACCAGCGACAACGTTTTGGCCCGCCGAAGAATATCATCAGGATTTTTATCAAAAGAGCCCTGAACATTATAAGCGCTACCGTAAAGGATCTGGGCGTGATGCTTATATTGAAAAACTTTGGGACGGTAAAGAATAATTAAAACCACCGCTACAATAAAAAAAACCGCATAGACATTAATGCCTATGCGGTTTGATCTCTTATAGCGTTTACGCTAAATCAATTATTTCTTTTGTGAATAATCAAATACGCGTTTAGCTTTGTTTGTGCGGTTTTGGTCAACAACAACACGGTTGTTTTCAACTGTGTCAGATGTCATGCACTGTGAACCAGCTGTACGGCATTCGTCAGAAATGCTTGAAAGACCTGTGAACGAACCAGAAGACTGGCAAGCCGCAAGTGTTAGTGTTACTGCAGATACTGCAAGTAGTTTGTAAAGTTTTGTCATTGTTTTTGTCCTTGAGTTTTAAGTTAAATTCATTTTCTCACCTATCGTTATACACGATTTGTGTCTAGGTACAAGGGCAATTTTAAAAAATCCTATTCAGAAACACGTTATTTTTACTGGGATAAAGCCAGTTTTGTAAAATATTCATCGACTCCTAATTGTACAGCTTTGGCTATTTTATCCTGATAGTCGGCACGTGATAAAAGGGCGGCTTCATTGGGATTAGAGACAAAGCCAGATTCGATGAGAACGGAAGGGATGTCAGGGGCTTTTAGAACCGCAAAGCCTGCATACCTATGGGGTCTTTCGAGTGTTGTGACGCCATTTCTATTAAAGCTTGAAACAACTGTATTAGCAAAAAACTTTGATTGATTCATGGTATCACGGCGTACGAGATCGATGAGAATATCAGCGACTTCTTTATCTTCTGTGCCTAGGTCGATACCACCAATAAGATCGGCTTTGTTCTCACGTGCGGCTAATTTGGCTGTTTCAGCATCTGAGGCTGTATCAGAAAGCGTATAAATGGATGCGCCGTGTACGTTTGAGCGCCCGATTGAATCGGCATGTATGGATATGAAGAGGTCTCCACTTAGCCGTCTGGCGATTTTAACACGATCATAGAGCTTGATGAATCGATCATTATCGCGTGTCATTCGTGCATCATAGCGACCTGTTGCATTTAAGCGGTCTTTTAAACGACGTGCCAAGGAAATTGTGATGTCTTTTTCACGAACGCTATGGCTATGTGATTTACCAATTGCCCCGGGGTCTTCGCCTCCATGGCCAGGATCAATGATAATAATTGGTTTTCTTAGTTTCTGCACGGGTGTTTTGGCTGGAACTGGTGTGGTGGTAATAGTTGTTGTGGTTGTCGTCGTTTTTACGGTTGTTATGGGCAGGCTGTTGTCAGGGTTAAATGTCCCAAAACTTTTGGCGGCATCTTTTGCGTCTATGATACGACCATAATCAATCACGAGACGGGGTTTTGTACCGTTACTGGCGGCTAGACTGTAGGCGTTATAAATTTGCAGAGGCCGATCGCTATCTAGCACGATACGTGACGCATTCGATTGATATATACCTTGGCGGATTCCTGTAATGTATGAGCCGTTAATATTATCAATCTTAGATGGTCGCCATTTAAAACGTGGCGTATCAATTACTAATCTATTAGGGCTGGAAAGTGTAAACACTTTAAAAGGCGTTTCTTCTGAAAGCTCTAAAACGAGTCTATTTTTCTCACCGTGTAGGCCAAAACGTAAATCGTCAACGGAAATTTCTGCCTGAGCGTAAAACGGCATAAGTAGAAGTACCGTCAATAATGTCTTAAAGAGTATATGTCGATTCGGCATGTAATGAGTCTAACCATTTCTTTTGGTGTAGACAAAGAAAAAAGCCCTGAAAAATCAGGGCTTTTTATTGATATAGAATGAAATTTTATTAAGCAGCGCGTTTTTGCGCTTTTTCAACAGTTGAAGTCACTTGTTTTGTGATTGGTTCAGCTGCCTTTGTGCAAAGTTGAATATACTTTTCTGTCATTTCAGTTGCTGTTTTAACAGATGAGTTCATGCTTTCTTGTGCAAATGCATTTTGCTTCTCAGTTAGTTCATTCAATGAACGGCATGTCATCATTTGTTTAAGAGCGTTTACTGCATCTTCAGTTGCTTGCTGAGAAGCGCTCATGCTTTCTTTAACAAGGTCCTGCGTGCCAGAAGAAGCAATTGTTGTTGATTGAATCAATGCTTCAAAGAAGTTTTTGCCAAAAGCAGAGAATTGCTCGAAGCCTTCTTGTGCTTGTTGTGTGAAATCATCAAATTGTTTTTGTGTTGCTTTAGTACTCATAGTTGTCGCCTTTCCGATGGTTGAAGTCGTTTTATTTACTAATTTCTTGGTCGCTTTGGTTGCTTTTTTAGCTACTTTTTTTGCTTTAGACCTAGTTTTTTTAGCAGTTTTAACAGCCTTTTTTGTTTGAGCGGTTGCCTTTTTGGCTGGCGCTTTTGCAGCAGTGGAGGCTGTTTCTGCCACTGTTGGATTTTGTGTATTTTGATTCGCTGTCGTCGCCGTTTCCATTTTAGCTTCGGTGGTCGGCGCCGTTGTTGATGTATCAGCCATGGTCATACTCCTTGTAATCTTTCTAAGCTATTTTCCAAGCTTTTTTGGCATTGCACAATAATTATTTTTAAAATAATGCCCATAAGCAGTGATGTCAAGTTTTTTGTGCGGTGCAATAAAAGACAAAATCTATGTAAAAGTAGGAAACAACGTTGCTTTTAAGTAATGATCTCTCCATACTGAATCGAATGATACGGTCTATTTTAACACAGGCTTTTTTGACGCTATTTTTTGTAGCCGGCTTATCGGGCTATGCACACGCAAACCCCCGCTACGCTTCTATTGTAATAGATGCGGATTCAGGACAACTGATTTCTTCACGATATGCCGATAAACGATTACATCCAGCCTCTTTGACGAAAATTATGACGTTAATGCTCACTTTTGAAGCGATCGATAGTGGCAAACTTTCAAAAAATAGTCGTATTACTATGTCACGCCATGCGGCAAGTATGGTGCCCTCAAAGCTGAATATCCCTGTAGGCTCGTCTATTCGTGTAGAAGATGCCATCAAAGCATTGGTCACTAAATCGGCTAATGATGTTGCGGTGGCTTTGGCAGAAGCCATTGGTGGGACAGAAAGTAATTTTGCTCGTATGATGACCAATCGCGCCCGTGAGATTGGTATGCGTAATACAACATTTAAAAATGCCTCAGGTTTGCATCACCGTGAACAGATAACAACCGCCCGTGATATGGCAAAGTTAGCGCGCTATATTATCAAAGTTCATCCTAATGATTATCAATACTTTTCATTGTCTACCTTTAGGTATCGAGGCAATACGTATAGTAATCATAATCATTTAATGCAACGCTATAAAGGCATGGATGGTCTTAAAACAGGCTATATTGCTGCTTCTGGATTTAATTTGGTGGCATCTGCCGTACAAAATAATCGTCGTTTAATAGGCGTTGTTTTTGGTGGTCAGACAGCACGATCTCGTGATGCGCATATGGAAGCACTTTTAAATGCTAGTTTTGGTAAGATAAAGACAGCACGTATAGCGAGCCAGAAACCTGCCCCGAAACCATCAATGAAACCATATTTAAACCAAAATATTGCTAGTGCGGCTGATATCGCCAAGAATCCAGCCCTTATTTTGGGCGAAGGTGATTATGAAGAACCAAAAGCTAATCGATATGAGACAGGCCTGATTGCAGCTGCTGTTCATACTCATAAAGTAAAACAAATGGATGGGATTGGACGTTTTGATCCAGATAAATTGGATATTGATACGCCCGCAGAAAATATGCAAATTGCCTCTCTAGGGGCGATGGCTGCGGGTCAGCCAAGTTGGTCAGTACAAGTGGGTGCTTTTAACTCACGTCTTATTTCAGATCGGGCGGTTCAGAATGCCCGTCAATTATTGGCTAATAACGGTTATAAACAAGCACAAGCCCGTATTTTACCAACTCAGAAAACACCGCAGGGTTCAGGTGATGAAACGATTGTTTTTCGTGCTCGTTTAAGTGGTTTTGATGAAACGGAAGCCCGCAAAGCCTGTGCCATGCTAAAAGAATGTATTGTCATTTCCCCTGAAAATTATAACCGCTAAGATAGATCATGTTAAAACTTTACAATTCCTTGACCCGCACAAAAGAAGATTTTGTACCTATTGATCCAGATAATGTCAGGCTCTATGCCTGC
>MDSV01124847.1_pt1 | contig 17528 bp, 15 predicted proteins | sample 810851 | NCBI WGS metagenome assembly MDSV01 (sample SAMN05326640, study PRJNA326480) | marine metagenome | isolation source: seawater | place: Atlantic Ocean: North East | collected 2012 | reverse complement strand
TAAACACTGCCGAATTCAATGTAGCGTAATAATGATCTGTTACAGGAATAACACTTCCTAAATATTTTTTGACAAGTTCAGGGTGTTTTTTTATCGCTTCAGAAATTGGACAAAAAATAACCCCAATGTCATCTAGTTTATCCTTGAATGTAGTTGCAACAGATACGCTATCAAATACAGCATCAACCGCTACTCCTGCTAGAACTTTTTGCTCCTTTAATGGAATACCAAGTTTTTCATAAGTTTCTAATAACTTAGGATCAACTTCGTCAAGCGATTTAGGTTTTTCTTTAAAGTTTTTAGGCGATGTATAATAATAAATATCTTGAAAATCAATATCATCAAATTTTGCTTTCACCCATTTTGGCGGGCTCATTTGTTGCAACCTCTCGAACGCTTTTAATCGCCAATCAAGCATCCATTGAGGCTCTTCTTTTTTTTTAGATATTAATCTGATGACATCTTCATTTAATCCTTTTGGAATTTTATCACTTTCAATATCAGTAACAAATCCATATTTATACTTTTCTTGCTTAAAATTATCTTTACTGACTTTATTCATTATTTTCTTAATCCTAAAAAACTATTGTCTTTATTTAATGCGATATCCGATAAAGCAACTGATTCTAAATAATTTTCAATAAGAGACTCGAGATCTTCAAGAAAATGATGAGTAATACATTTCTCATTTTTTCCAGTACAAAATTTGGAAGGATCATTGCTGCATCCTGTCGCTTTGATATTCTCCTCCACTCCATTAATAATTTCAGAAATTCTAATTTTATAAGCTGACTTTGATAAGCTGTATCCTCCTCCTGGACCTTTTACACTCAGTACAAGATTAGATTTTTTTAGTTTATTAAATATCTGCTCTAAATAAGATAAAGATATATTTTGACGCAGAGATATCTCAGATAAATTACATGGCTTACTTTTGCTATTATTTGCAAGATCAACCATTGCTTGAACAGCATATCTACTTTTCGTACTTAACCTCATACTTAGTCTTTTAGTCTTTCTTCTAATTTAGATAATCGCTCCTGAAGGGCTTCATTGTCTTGTTCTAATTTTCTAACTCTTGCTGTTCTACTGTCATCTTCCCCACTAATTCCATAGGCCATAAATTCAGCTTTACTTTTTTCACTCGCGACTGTGTATCGAGCAGGGTTACCCACAACACTTTTATTCGGGTCAATATTTTTTGTAACAACAGAGTTGGAGCCAACTTTTACATTTTCTCCAATCGTAATAGGGCCTAATATTTGAGCCCCTGAACCAATTATAACGTTATCGCCAATTGTCGGGTGCCTTTTCGTATTAACTTGACTCTCGCTATTTTCACTTGGTGAAACTCCTCCAAGAGTAACCCCGTGATATAAAGTAACGTTATTTCCAATTTCAGCAGTTTCCCCAATAACTATTCCCATTCCATGGTCAATGAACAAAAATTTTCCAATTTTAGCAGCAGGATGAATTTCAATTCCAGTTATAAGTCGTCCTAAATATGAGGCCAATCTTGCAAAAAAACCTAATTTTATTGACCATAAGAAACTCGAAACCTTATAAAAGCCAATCGAATGCAGTCCAGGAGACGTAAAAAAAGTCTCTATTCTGCTTTTTGCGGCCGGATCTCTCCTGTTATAGGAGTCTATTAACTTAATAAATTGCAGCATATTTAAAAAAAGTCTTGTATTTGATAGGCTAAATTAGGTATACCAAATATCTAAGTAATTATAATACCTTACTATATCAGTCAACTATTAGTTAAACTCTTTTTATGAATAATCAAGTCAAAGAAATCATTTTCAGCGGGCCTGAGGGCAAACTTGTTGGCAAGTATAAAAAAGGGCAATCTCTCAACCCTCCAATTGCATTACTACTTCATCCTCATCCACTGTATGGAGGAACAATGAATAATCCTATAGTTATGGAACTTTATAATATTTTTGACTCATTTGGTTTTTCTACTTTTCGCTTTAATTTTAGAGGTGTTGGCAAAAGTGAAGGGAAGTTTGATAATGGTCTTGGAGAACTAGCTGATGCAGCTGCAGCATTAGATTGGCTACAAAGGCAAAATCCAAATACTAATCAATGCTGGGTGAGTGGCTTCTCTTTTGGCGCTCTTATGTGCATGCAGTTATTGATGAGAAGACCTGAGATAACAAGATTTATTAGTATTTCTCCTCAACCAAATTTATATGACTTTAATTTTCTTGCTCCTTGTCCAGCTTCAGGAATCATGATTCATGGAAAAAAAGATGAACTTGTGCCTGTTGAAGAAACTCAAAGGCTTGCTCAAAAATTACAGTCTCAAAAAAATATTACTGTTGAATATGAAGAAATTAGTGGAGCTAATCATTTTTATGATAATGAGGTTCACAAACTAAACAAGATTCTTTGCTCTTATATAGAAAAAGAACTAAACTCTCGATTTAGATAATTTTACCTCCAATCATAGCTTTTGTAACACCTGTGGTTTGAGGATAAGTTATTGGTAATTTTTTCAAACTTCTAATTCCTAAATATGCAAATGCTTGGGCCTCAATAAAATCTTCGCTAATGCCAAGATCTCCTATTTTTACAATATTAACTTTTATTTTGTCTTTGATACGTCTCATTAATTGTTTATTTTTTACTCCACCGCCCATCAAAATTAAATTATCTATTCTAAAGTTATTATGTATCAATCCTTTTTTTATACTTTCAACAGTAAATTCAACAATCGATGAGCAGGCGTCATAATAAGGCAACTTTAGAAACTTAGACTTATTAAAATAATTTTTATCTAATGATTTAGGTGGAACCCTTTTAAAAAAATTATCTTTCATTAGAGAGTTAATTAGCTTTTTATTTATTTGCCCTTTAGAGCTGTCTTCTCCATTTTTATCAAAAAACTTTTTTCTCTTATAAAAAACATAATCATTTAAAATTGCCATTCCTGGACCAGTATCAAATGCACTTATGATCTCATTTTTATTTATAATTGTAACATTAGAAACTCCACCAATATTTAAATAAGCATTAGTTCCACTTAATGAGAAATTGCTGTTTATTAATTTATGAAAAATTGGAGTTAAGGGCGCGCCTTCACCTCCATACTTAATATCATTTTGTCTAAAATCATAAACTACGCGACAATTAAACTCAGATTTTATCAATTCAGAGTTACACAACTGAATTGAAATTTTTTTATGAGGATCATGAAATATTGTCTGACCATGAAGAGAGATTAGATCTATTTTCGACTTATTGGACATCTTAAATCTTTTTATTCCATTGATATAAGATTTAGTAATCCTATCTTGCAATTTAATTATTCTAGATGAGAAAAGACTTAATTTACTTATATTATTTGTGATATCATTAAGTTCTTTTGTTAAACCACCATTATATTTAATATACTTTGAGCCAAGAATCCTAAATTCATTTTTGCCGTCACTTTGTATCAAAGAAATATCAATACCATCATTTGATGTTCCGCTCATAATTCCTAGAGATAAATAGCTGTTTTTTTTCATAAATATAGAATTTCTGAGTTTATATATTTAATACATAGTATATTAATATTAGTTACATGACACTATTTGAAGAACTTAAGCAACGTGGCTTTATGCATCAATGCACAAATGAGGATGCATTAGACGATTTAATTAACTCTAAATCGATACATTTTTATATAGGATTTGATTGTACGGCAAAATCCTTGCATGTAGGAAGCCTAATTCAAATAATGATCATGCGATTATTTCAAAAGTATGGTCATCATCCCATTGTTTTAATTGGCAAGGGGACAACAAAAATTGGTGACCCATCAGGAAAAGATGAAACAAGGAAAATACTATCACCAGAAGATATAGATGCTAATGCTTCGAATTTAGAGATAGTGTTTAATAGATTTCTTGATTTTAAGTCTAGTAATAAAGCAATCTTAAGTGATAATTCGTTATGGCTAGATAAACTTAATTACATAGAATTTTTAAGAGATTATGGAAAACATTTTACAATAAATAAAATGTTAGCTTTTGATAGTGTTAAATTGAGACTGGAAAGAGAGCAGTCACTTAGTTTTGTTGAATTTAATTATATGATTTTTCAAGCATTTGATTTTTTTGAACTTAACAATAGGCACGAATGTCTTTTGCAAATAGGAGGCTCAGACCAGTGGGGCAACATAGTTAATGGCATTGAATTAATACGTAGAACAATTGGAAAAGAAGTATTTGGATTAACCACTCCTCTTCTAACAAATGCAAATGGAGAAAAAATGGGAAAAACTGTAGATGGTGCTATCTGGTTAAATAAAGAGTTTTTATCGCCTTATGATTATTGGCAGTTTTGGAGAAATACTGATGATCGTGACGTATTTCGTTTCTTAAAACTATTTACTGACCTAAACATTGATGAAATTAAAAAATTAGAAAATGACAAGGATAATGATATTAATATATCAAAAATTATCTTAGCTGATGAAGCGACATCTCTTCTTCATGGAGAAGAAGCTGCCAGTAAAGCCAAAAAAACTGCTCAAGATACATTTAGTGGCAATAATATATCTGAGAACCTTCCAACAATTTCTATATTAGCAAAAGAACTTGAGCAACAGATCTATATCTATGACTTAATAGTTAAAATTGGATTTGCAAATTCAAAATCCGAAGCTAGAAAACTCATACGTGGACAAGGAGTGAAGCTAAATCAATCTGTAGTTAAAGATGAGCTATTAGAACTTTCTTTAAAAGATATGCCTGATAAAATAGCGATGATCAGCGTAGGTAAGAAAAAACATTTTAAAGTCAAAATCACTCAATAGATTGTAGATATTGAGATGCTCTCTCTAGAATTTGAGGTTTAGCGATTGAAAGGGGGTTGGATGTAACTTCAGGATCTAATGAGTCCCCTCTCATTTCAAATTCAAAAGCAAATAGTCCCTCGCCTTCATCGCCGACAAGTAAATCGCCTATAATAGGAACTTTTTTTAAAAGCATGTTTATTAAATGAATAGGGCTAATTTCTCCATCAAAGTTAAGAGTTTTGTCCTTTCTATTTATACTTCCTTCCATTACAAGCCCTATACTATCGCTTACAGCAAACATTTCAATATTTGAGAAAGAGTCAATTTCTTCAAAGTAAGTCACTTCACCATTTAAAAAGCTAATGCCGTCTTCATTCTCTATTAAATTAGAGATTCCAGAGAGAGACGGAAGAGTGAGAAGTTTTAGGGCCGCTGGAGTATTAATTAAAGTAAATTCATTCAATTTTATTATATTTAGAGATTTCTCTGAATACGAGTCTCTTGTCGAATTAATATTTACATCACCCTTACTTATAATTTTCTTGAATGGATGATTTTCACCAATAAATGAAATTATATCTGTTGATTTTATATGACTTGAGTCTTTTATTTCATCTTTTTCTCTCAAATAATATAAATCATGTCCATTAGAGCTCGCCTGACCTTTCGCTCTAAGCTTTTCTTTATTTTGATTAATTGTCATGGAAAAATTATTTACTAATATCGGCCCTTCTAGGATCGCTTTTTTAACATTAATTTCGTAATTTTCTTGATCAAAGAAAAATTTATTTTTCTTTTTTCTTTCTATTTTTAATGCAGAGAAGTCGATTAGTTCACCAGAAACATTGCCATTGAAAACTCGTTTATGTATATTACCTGATAATGAGAGATTCATATTACTATAGTTATTTAGTAATAATTCAGAAATAATTATATTTCTATCCTTTGTAATCTCTATTTCACTTTTTATATATAGATCATTATCGCTTGATAATTTAACTCTAAAAGATTCACTCATTTCAGCATCGAATCTCAATTCTAACTTATCTCCTTTTAATTTTGTTAGATTAAATGGGCGATAAAATATATCAAGATCATTTAATTTTATAATTCCTGATGATTTAAAATTTTTAAAAGAAAAATCTTCAAGGATTATATCAAATACAATACTTGAACGACCAATAAGTTTGGAGGGATTATTGTTTACTTTTGATAAAAAATTAATATCAATATTAGCATCAGCATTTATCTTTAAATCAGAAATCGTATCTATAAATGGTCTTTCAAAATAATTTGAAGCTTTAAAACTAAAATTTATATTATTTGTCTCTATAGAATTTTCCCCTAAAATTCTTTTGAATGTAAGAAAAGACTGATTGTCGCTATTTATATCCGTAGATTCAAATAGACTCGACAATTTATATGAACCATTAGTTTTAAGATCAAACTCAGCATTATTAAAGTCTTTACTTAATCTTATATTTGAACCTCTCAAATCGAGATTCCCATTTGTAAATAAGTTAAAATTAATTTGGTTATATTTTTCTAAAAATGCGATCTCTAAATCAACAGCGGAAACTCCAAGTGATGCTCCGTACCCAATAACCTGACCCAAGCTTAAAGTTTGTCCAATATCTGGCAATAAATAACCAAAATTGATTATACCTGAAAGATTTATTGTTAAATTATTTTGAGTAAATCTTTTACTCAAATCTATTTGATTTTTAATTTTTATATGAGTCCAACTTTCCAATGATTCAAATTCACTTGGAATATTTTCTTGCGTTAATAATTCAAAATTTTTATTTAAAGATTTAAAGTTAACTTTCAGTTCTAGGGCATCTTCAATTATGATTTTGTTAAAATTATTAATAATAAAATTTGAAGTATCGACTAAATATAGATCGGGACCAAGTAGTTTATAAAACTCAATCTCTTGATTCTCATCGTTCACTAAAATATTAAAGGAAAGTTCGTATATATTATTTTTTGAAAAATTAATGAATGTTTCAATAAATAAATTTGGTTTTGAAAAAAGTAATTCTTTTAATTTGAAATCAACAATAGAATTATCAATATTAACTACATTAATAAAAAAATCTGATTTAATAACAATATTGTCAATTCTTATGAAGATGCCTTTATCATTTGCGTATTTTAAATTTATACCACTTATATTTTCTACATTAATTTTTGAATTTAACTCAATTTTATCAACTATTCTTTCTTTTAATAAGTCTAGAGATATACCTTTATTAAACAGCAAATAAGAGCAATAAAGAGTAAATAAAATAAAAATAATTAAGATTGAAAAAAGTATTGATGATGAATAATTTAATAATTTTTTCATATTTATTTTCTTAAATTTGACTTTATAAGTTTTTCAATGTTTCCATCTAAAACTGCTTCTGGATCGGGATCTTCAAAATTGCTCCTTAAATCTTTTACCATACGATATGGGTGAAGGACATAAGATCTTATTTGATTGCCCCAACCAATTTCTGTTTTTTGATCTTCAGTTGCTTTTCGCTCATCTTCCATTTTTTTTATTTCTAATTCATACAATTTAGATCTAAGCAGATTCATTGCTGTTGCTTTATTTTTATGTTGAGATCTTTCATTTTGACACTGGACAACAATATTTGTTGGTAAATGTGTAATTCTTATCGCGCTGTCAGTTGTATTTACATGTTGACCTCCTGCGCCAGATGCTCTGAAAGTATCAACTCTTAAATCTTTATCTAAAATTTCTATCTGAACATCATCTTCGACATGAGGGGAAATCCATACACTTGAAAAACTGGTATGACGTCTAGAATTTGAATCAAATGGAGAAATTCTTACAAGTCTGTGGATTCCGGACTCATTTTTCAAATAGCCAAAGGCATAGCTTCCTTCAATTAATGCTGTACAAGACTTAATGCCAGCCTCGTCTCCTATTGTTTCATGAATTAATTTAAACTTAAAATTATTCTTTTCTGCCCATCTTAAATACATTCTTACTAGCATTTGTGCCCAGTCTTGGCTTTCAGTTCCTCCTGCACCCGCATGAATTTCTATATAGCAACTCTTATCATCTGCTTTACCATTAAACTGTAATTTAAATTCTTCATCTTCAAGATTTATAAATAGTTCATTAATTTCTAACTGACATGTGTTTATAATTTCATTATTATTTTCGCTTTCAGCTAATTCGAATAGTTCTTTGATATCAAAATATCTATTTTCAAATTCACTTATTTTTTTTAAATTATTTTCTAACTCAGATAATTGCTGCATTACTTTTTTTGCTAAATCTGCGTTAGACCAAAATTCGTTTTGTTCGCTTTTAAATTTTAATTCCTTAATTTTCTCTGAAGATTCTTTTGAGTCAAAGGTGCCTCCTGATGATATCTAATTTATCAGAAGCAAGGGTTAATAAGTTTCTAATATCTGTTTCCATGTGATTAATAAATTACAAATTCGTCGCCATTTATAATCTCGTCAATTTGAATAATTTGGAAACCATCTTTACCAACGAGAGTTTTTTTATTAGATAATAATTTATCATTTTTTCTGTAAGCTTCATAGATAGTTTTGTTGTTAATTTCATTCGATTTAATTTCACCTGTGTCAATATCAGTTCTAATTAATTCAACGCCTTGAGGAATTTTAAATGGCATGCTTCTTTTATCTAAATAGTAATTTGATATAAATTCTTTGAAAATTGGAACAGCTACAGAGGAACCAGTCTCAGTCTTTCCTAAACTAGATGGCTTATCAAAGCCTGCGTAAACACCCACAATTATATCTGATGTAAAGCCTATGAACCATGCATCAGTATTGCTGTTGGTGGTTCCCGTCTTGCCGGCTATCTCTATTCCATTTATTCTAGTTCTTCGACCAGTTCCTCTTTCTACTGCACCTTGTAGCATGGAAACGATTTGAAAGCTTTCAACTGAATCAAAGATTTGTTGAAATGAACTTTTAAATTCTGGATTTGGTATTTCAGACAAAAAAGGCTGCTGACATAATTTACATTCACCAAAATTAAATTTATATACATTTTTTCCTCTTCTATCTTGTATTCTGTCAATCATTACAGGTACAACTTTTAGTCCTCCATTCGCAAATGAAGAATAGGCAGAAGTTAAACTTAATAATGTTGTTTCACCTGCTCCCAGTGACATTGATAGCACTTCTGGCATATTATTCATAATACCTGACCTGTCTGCTATTTCACTTACTTTGTTCATGCCTAAATATTGCGCAATTCTTATTGTCATTAAGTTTCTTGAATTCTCTATTCCTTTACGAAGAGGCGTAGGGCCATAAAACTTTTTTCCATAATTTTCTGGTTTCCATTTACCGAGTCGTTCACCTTGATCAACCACAAATGGAGCATCTAAGATTAATGAATTTGGTTTAAGTCCGTTCTCTAAAGCTGAGAGATAAACAAAAGGCTTGAAAGCTGATCCAGGCTGTCGTTTTGCTTGAGATGCTCTATTAAAATTACTCAATCTAAAATCAAACCCTCCTGATAAAGCTAAAACACGACCTGAGTACGGATCCATTACAACTATTGCTCCATTAATTTTTGGGATCTGCTTAAGAATAAAATTATTATTTTTAGCTAGAGAAACAAAAATGATGTCATTTTTTTTAAAAACATCGTTTGGATTTTTTATTTTAGGGCCAATATAATAATCAGAAATAAATTTTCTTGCCCATTTGTAATCCTCAAATTTTAATTTTGCTTCATTATCAAAAAAATTTAACTTTGAATTATCTATTTCAATAATAACATCCATACTTTTAAAATTTTTAACTCTTGCGAAAAAATAACCCTGAGGAATCTTAAAGTTCTGTTTTGCATAATCAAGCCAATCATCTTTATCATAGTTGGCTACCACCCCCCTATATCCATGCCTTTTATCATAACTCTCTAAACCCTTCTGAAGTGATCTAATAGCCATGAATTGAGACTCTGTATCTAAAGACGTTCTTATTGAAAGACCGCCACCATAAAGATCTGCCTCACTAAATAATTCAATAACTTTTCTTCTAATTTCTTCTAGATAATAATCAGATGTAAATTTAGAAGCATTTTTTTTTATATTATGTTCAATTGGCTTATTAAACTCTAGTCTATGAGTATCTTGATTAATAAAATTATTTTTTAACATCCTCGATAATACCCAGTTTCTTCTCTTCAATGCCGCATCGTAATTTCTAACGGGGTGATAATTATTAGGAGCTTTTGGTAGAGCTGCAAGAAACGCCGCATCAGAAACACTTAATTCATTTAAATTTTTTGAAAAATATCGGTTTGATGCTGCTCCTATACCATATGCTCCTGAACCAAGATAAATTTGATTCAAATATAATTCTAAAATTCTATCCTTTTCGAGGGCGCGCTCTATTTTAATGGCTAAAAGAGCTTCTTTAATTTTTCTTGATATAGCAAGCTCATCACTAAGAAAAAAGTTTTTTGCTACCTGTTGTGTTATTGTTGATGCTCCTTGAGGTCTTTTGTTAGTAAATATGTTACTAGTATTTGTGATGGTTGCCCTCAAAATTCCAATCAAATCAACTCCATAATGAGTGTAAAAATTTTTATCTTCAGCAGCAATAAAAGCTAGTTTTACATTTTCAGGAACATCCTTGATCGGTATAAAAATCCTATACTCTCTTGAAAACTCTCTTATTAATTTGCCATCTGCAGCATGAACCCGAGACATTACTTCAGGCTTATAATTTTCTAAACTCTCATAATTTGGAAGGAGATTCAAAAAATAAATAATTGTAGCAGTAAGACATATTGAAAAAAATATTAATAAATATACTGATGCCTTAAATAACCTAATAACCATTCAAATATAACCTCATATAATTATGGCGTGCATGTGTTGAAGTATTTAAAAAAGCGCGGTTTTTCATCAAATCTAGACAACTTTATTTTAAGTTATTGATATCTCACTCAATACGTATATAAAAAAAAATATCATATTCGCATATAAAAAACACCAGTAGCAATGACTAAAATTTATCAACAAAAATATTCATATTCTGGGGAGATTAATGCTCTCATATTGAAAGGTTTAGAAAAATGTCAACTCAACTACTTATTGATGGATCACATAAAGATCAGGTGCAAGTCGCACTTATTGAAGATCAAAATATTAAAGATTTTGAATTTGAGTCAAAATCAAAAAAACATTTAAAAGGCAATATTTATTTAGGCAAAGTCACTCGAATAGAAGCATCTTTGCAGGCAGCTTTTATTGATATTGGCTTTGAAAAAAATGGCTTTTTAGCATTTGGTGAAATTCACCCAAACTATTTCCAAATTCCAATAGCAGATAAAGAGGCCTTGATAGAGGCAGAGGCGCAGGCTGAAATTGATCATACTAACGAGAGTACGATTGAAAATGATAGCGAGGAAAATAATTATAATAATGAAATAGAATCTAAAAATATAGAAGAATCAAAAAATATTGAAGAAAATGATGAAGTTGAGTCTGAATCTAATAATGAAAATTCTGAAAATGAGAATGGAGAGATATCTACTTCAGTATCTAAAAACAAAAATACTACTTCTAAGAAAAATAAATCCTCAAAACCATCTCTCAGAAGAAAGCTTTTTAGATCATATAAAATTCAAGAGGTAATAAAAACAGGCCAACTTATACTTGTTCAAGTAGTAAAAGAAGAAAGAGGAAATAAAGGTGCGGCAGTTACTTCTTATATTTCTCTTGCAGGAAAATATTCTGTATTAATGCCTAATTCTACTAAAACTAAAGGAATTTCAAGAAAAATATCCACTTCTGACGATCGAAATAAACTTAAAAAAATAATAGATGATTTAAAAGTTCCCGATGCAATGGGTCTAATTATTAGAACGGCAGGATTAAATAAAACTAAAAATGAAATTAAAAGAGATTACACTTCTTTATATAAATTATGGAATACAATTATTGAAGAAACTAAAAAATCTATTGCTCCGGCACTTATACATGAGGAAGGAAACTTATTAAGACGAGTTATAAGAGATATCTACACAAAAGAGATGAAAGAAGTGCTTGTTGAAGGAACAGAAGCTTATAAAGAAACAAAGAAGTACATGTCTCAAATTATGCCAAGTTGCTCTAAATTTGTTAAATCATATAAAAACAAAACACCGTTATTTTCAAAATATGATGTTGATAAAGAGATATCAAAAATGTTTGAAAGTGAAGTAAAACTTAAATCTGGTGGATACTTGGTAATTAATCCAACTGAAGCTTTAGTTGCAATTGATGTAAACTCTGGAAGTGCAATAAAAGAGAGAAATATTGAAAAAACCGCACTAAAAACAAATATAGAAGCTGCAGAAGAAATAGGTAAACAAATAAAAATAAGGGACTTGTCTGGTTTAATTGTAATTGATTTTATTGACATGTATGAAATGCGAAATAATAGAAATGTAGAAAAAAAACTAAAAGAATCTGTGAAATCAGATAGAGCTAGGATTCAGGTTGGTAGAATAAGTCAATTTGGCCTTCTTGAAATGTCTCGTCAAAGATTAAGGCAAAGTTTCATCGAATGGAGATCTTCTCTTTCAATTAATTCATCAGCACTGAAAGTAGTGTATTTATTAAAAAGCCATATTAATTTATTAGATAAAAAAATAAATAAGGTTGAAGTTGAATTAAATGCATCTGTAAAGGATTACATTAATTATAATTTAGCTAATGATATAGATCTATTTGAAAAAAATGGTCTAGAAGTGGCATTAATAGAAAATAAAAATCTTGAAAATGACGAAATTAGAATAATTAAAAATAATTTAAAAGCTAATAAGAAAAAGACAGTTAGTAAGAAAAAGAAAAATAAAACTACTACAATTGATTCAATAAAGCCTACAAAAAAGAAAAGTAGTCAAACTAAAAAAAAGTCGTCTAAGAAAGAAAAATTATCTGAAGGGAAAAAACCTGGCGGTAGCAAGAAAAAAATTGAAATTGAGAAAAAAGAAGTTGTAGAAATTGCTCCATTGAAAGAAATAGCAAACAAAAAAACAGGATGGTGGTCTAAATAATTTAAAATAATGATTAAAAATTTTTTATATTCTATTTTTATTTTATTTTTAATATGCCAAAAATCTTTTTCGATAGAATTAATAAGAGATGCAGAACTAGAGTCCTTTATAGATGATATTCTATATGAATTAACTTATGGGACTGATATTGATCCAAAAGAAATTAACATAAACTTTATAAATGAAAGAGATATTAATGCTTTTGTAATCAATAGCAAAGATATGTTTTTAAATACTGGGCTTATTACAGAAGGAGATAGCTACCTTGAATTAACAGCTGTCATTGCTCATGAGCTGTCTCATATGACTGGCTTTCACGTTTCTCGAACTAAATCTGAAATAGCAAGACTTTCTAAAAACGCTTTACCTGTATATATGCTTGGTCTTTTTGGAGCATTAACAGGTTCAGCAGATACAGCTATTGCATCTATGATGGTGGGAACTGCAAGCGTTGAGGGAGGATACCTATCTTATAGTAGGACTCAAGAATCATCAGCTGATCAGGGTGCGATAAGGCTTATGTGTCAAAATTCAATAAATGCACGAGGGCTTCTGAGTTTTTTTAAAAAATTAGAGAGAGCTGAAAGTTCTCTTATAAATTTTAGTCCTTATAATCAAACACACCCCATGACAAAAGAAAGATATGAATTTGCTGAAAATTCATTAGCAAAATACAATGGCTGCAACTATGAAAAAAATATTCTTTTTGAAAAAAGATTTAACTTATTAAAAGCAAAATTAATTGGCTATACATTCACACAAAGAGAAGTAAATGCAATTTATGATGAGTCAAGCATTGAAGGACGTTACGCGCTTTCTGTGTCATCTCATTATAGCGAATTCTCTGACAAACCAATTTTTCTATTAAACCAGCTAATAAAAGAAGATAAAACAAATCCATTTTTTCATGAGCTGTTGGCAGAAATTTTATACTCAAGAAAGGATTTTCATGGCGCTATTAACGAACAAAAAGAAGCTATAAAATATTTTCAAGGTGAAAGTGATTTATTATACATGCTAATGGGCAATTACCTTAAACATGACATTAAATTCCATGATGAATCAATAAAATATATCAAATCTTCTCTTCGAGTAAATAATAACAATACTTACTCATGGTTTTTGCTGGCTGATTTATACTCGAAAAATGATCTTCCAAAAGCTCATTATGCAACCGCGGAACGTTATTTTTTACTTGGGGATTATCCAATGTCTTATAAATTTACCGTAAAAAGCCTAAAAGGGATTGAAAAAAATACTCCTGAATGGTATCGAGCTAATGATTTATTGAATATAATGACCAGAAAAATTAAACAAGAAGAATCAGAGAACTAATTAATGAGTAAAAATATTATAATTATAAATGGCCCTAATCTAAATTTACTTGGCACTAGAGAACCTGAAATTTATGGTAATGAAAGTCTAGATGATTTAAGATCTATTGTTAATTCTCATATAAAAAAAAATTATTCAAATTTAATCATAGATTTTTATCAGTCAAATACAGAAGGAGAAATTGTGGATAAGATACAAGAGTCCGTATCCTTAAATGGCATAATCATCAATGCTGGAGGCTTATCTCATTCTTCAATATCAATCCTTGATGCCCTCCTCTCAATAAAGATACCAAAAATTGAAGTTCATATTTCTAATCTTTTTTCCAGAGAAGAATTTCGACAAAATTCTTACGTAAGCAAAGGCGTTGATGGTTTTGTATGTGGCTTTGGGATTAATGGCTATTTACTTGCTATTGATGGGATATATAAATTAATATAAAACAATTATATATGAATTCAAAAACAAAGAAAACAATAGACAAAAAACCGATTGAAGACCTATCAAAACTATTGGATGAATTCAACTTAACAGAGATTTCCTATCAGGAAGGTGATTTTGCTATAAGTGTTTCTCGGGCAACAAAAGGAGTTGCGCCTAATTTGCCTTTTACTTCTTCTCCAACTTCTCAGGATCAGACAAGTATTGAAAGTGAATACTCATCAGATCCAAGAGCTATTAAATCACCAATGGTTGGAACTGTTTATTTGCAACCTGAGCCAGGCGCAAATACATTTGTTAAAGAGGGTGATCAAGTAAAAAATGGTCAAACATTGTTAATTATTGAAGCTATGAAAACCATGAACCCAATTGAGTCAACTTTACAAGGAAAAATATCTAAAATCTTAGTTCAAAACGAACAAGCTGTTGAGTTTGGTCAACCTCTAATGCTTATAGATTAAATGTTTGACAAAGTATTAATTGCTAATCGTGGAGAGATTGCAGTTAGAATAAATAGAGCCTGTCAAGAACTTGGAATTTCTACTGTAGCAGTTCATAGTGAAGCTGATAGAGAGTCAATGCATGTAAGGATTGCAGACGAAAGTGTTTGCATTGGTCCAAATCCTGTAAATAAAAGTTATCTAAATACTCATTCAATTATCTCAGCATGTGAAATAACTGGAGCTCAGGCTGTACATCCAGGATATGGATTTTTATCTGAAAATGCAGGATTTGCAAAAACACTTTTGGATCATAATTTGAGTTTTATTGGACCTCACTATAACCATATTGAAATGATGGGAGATAAAATTCAAGCAAAGAAAATAATGACTGAATATGGAGTTCCAACTGTACCAGGCTCAGAAGACGTTATAAAAGACGAAAATCATGCAATTAATATTTCAAATGACATTGGTTTTCCTGTTCTATTAAAAGCAAGTGCCGGTGGTGGCGGAAGAGGAATGAAAGTTGTAAATAATGAAAATGAACTTAGAGAAAACTTGCCTATAATAAAACAAGAAGCCTTATCCTTTTTTGGAAATGACTCTGTTTACGTCGAAAAATTTATTGATTCTCCTAGGCACATAGAAGTTCAGGTTATTTGTGATACTCACGGAAATTGTCTGCATTTGTATGAGAGGGATTGTTCGATTCAACGGAGGAATCAAAAAGTTATCGAAGAGGCCCTAGCTCCTGATATTGATGAAAAAGAAAAAAGTAAACTCTTCGATATTTGCGTAAAAGCTATGGAGAAAATGCACTACATTGGATTGGGAACTCTTGAATTTCTGTATGAAAAAGGAAATTTTTACTTTATGGAGATGAATACAAGAATTCAGGTTGAGCATCCAATAACGGAAATGCTAACCCGAATTGACCTAGTGAGAGAGCAAATTTGTGTTGCAGCTGGTGAGAAAATAATTTTTTCTCAAGAAAATGTAAAACCGCTTGGACATGCAATTGAATGTAGAATTAATGCTGAAAGTCCAAAAGATTTCACGCCATCAGCTGGATCGATAAAAATGTATCACCCGCCAGCCGGGAATGGAATACGATTGGATACATTTATTTACTCAGGATATAAAGTTCCACATTACTATGACAACTTGCTTGCTAAACTAATAGTTACAGGAAGAACAAGAAATCATGCTATTAAAAGAGCTTTGAGGGCCTTAAATGAAATGATTATTGATGGTATAGAAACTAATATTGAACTTCATAAAAAGATTCTTTCGTCCAAAGATTTTAAAAATGGAGCTGTATCGATTAAGTGGCTTGAAGATAATATGGCCTCTTTATAACAACTCAAATACAGTCATTGATCCATATATCATAAAGTGGGTGTTCCAATGAAGACACTGATGGAAGAGTTTTAAGCATCCATCCAGCAAATATTTTTTTGCTATTTTTATCGTATATGTTTAGATAAGCTGAAACTTCTGGTCGTTCATTTGGGTCATTTACCTTACAATAAATAGGATATATTCTTAGTTCATCATGTAAAAAATTTTCTTTTAACTGTAAATTTTCTTTTGCGACGTCTGCTGTGATTTTATTTAAAATACTTATGACTACAAAATCAAAATCATCTTTTTCCAGAGATTTCTGACTTTTCTGACTCTCATTAATAATAATATTTGCATCCTCATCGAAAATCTCTTCATAAGATGGCAAGATTTCTTCAAGCTTTAAAAGTGGGCTAATTTGAACTTCCTCAGATTGGAGAGAACTAATCCATAAAAAAAATAGAGAAAAAAATAAAAAATAAAATTTAGTTATTAGGTTTCCACTTTTCATACTCTAAATCTCTATCAGATTTTTTTCTATTAAAACTTGATGACTTAGGTGAATATGCATTTATTGTCCCTGTTTGATTAGGCATATGATCTTGTTGCCAAGCATGCCTAGAATTATTCTCTGTTGGAATATTGTCAGATGTATACCTTAACCAATTATTCCACTCTGGTGTTACTTTTGAAGCATCAATTTCACCACAATAAACAACCCATCTTCGAGTATCATTTTTGTTGGAATAGTATCGATTCTTATTTTCATCTTCAGCTACAAGTCGACCATTTAAATATGTCCATAATCTTACACCTAGGGTTTGACTATTCCACCATGTAAATATTTCTTTTAGCATTGAATGATGTATTTAGTTTGAATACACAGTTTTTTCAACAATTTTACCATCATAACTATCTCGTAAATAATTGAAATTATTGAATTTATCAAAATTAACCACATATTAAGGCACACTATCTTGTGTATTCATATATTTTTTATACTACATATTGACTTATAAATTCAAATACTAAATTATAAGACATCTAGAAAGAATTTAATAAATTTCTGGCACTACCGGTCGAAGGTCATCTACTTGCGAGTTAAAATCCTGTGATC
>MDSV01199051.1_pt1 | contig 17531 bp, 14 predicted proteins | sample 810851 | NCBI WGS metagenome assembly MDSV01 (sample SAMN05326640, study PRJNA326480) | marine metagenome | isolation source: seawater | place: Atlantic Ocean: North East | collected 2012 | reverse complement strand
GCCGCTCGCGAAAGCTTGGGGAAAGCACTTGAGGTCGCGTTTGCCGGTGGGTCAGTAATGGGTCTCGGCGTGGTTGGGCTTGGTATTTTGGGACTTGGCGGATTATTTGCATATTTTTCACAAACTTTCAATGCCTTGGAGGGTGGTGATTCACTGAATATGACACTTTCTGTTCTGACAGGCTTTTCATTTGGGGCTTCTTCGATTGCTCTTTTTGCCCGCGTCGGCGGAGGTATTTACACAAAAGCCGCCGATGTCGGTGCCGACTTAGTGGGAAAAGTTGAAGCAGGTATCCCCGAAGACCACCCCTTAAACCCAGCTACCATTGCAGATAATGTGGGGGATAATGTCGGGGATGTTGCCGGAATGGGTGCCGATCTGTTTGAGTCCTATGTAGGATCTATAATAGGTACTATGATTTTAGGTGCGGCTATGGTAGCCGGTTCACTAAATTTCGAGGATGATCTCAATAACTTATCGCCTATTTTCCTTCCTCTAATCTTGGGTGCAATTGGAATTATCACCTCAATACTGGGTACTTTTTTGGTAAAAGTAAAGGACGGTGGGGATCCACATAAGGCTTTGAACCAAGGTGAATTCGCATCTTCGATTGCTATGGTTATTTGTGCGTACTTTGCAATCGATCATTTCTTGCCTGAGAAATGGAATTATAACAATTTCGAATACTCATCAGATGGGGTATTTTACGCTATTATTATAGGTCTAGTATCAGGATTAGCGATTGGCAAAATCACTGAGCATTACACTGGAACGAACACCAAACCCGTTAAATCGATTGTTGAACAATCTATCACCGGTAATGCAACCAATATTATTGCTGGTCTCGGAATTGGAATGTATTCCACAACCTTTCCTATTCTCATCCTTGCTGCCGCTGTTGTGGGGGCGTATGAATTAGCCGGCCTTTATGGTATAGCGATTGCCGCGGTGGGAATGCTTTCAAATACTGGAATCCAATTAGCTGTGGATGCTTACGGACCGATCTCAGATAATGCCGGGGGAATTGCAGAGATGTCGGAACTACCGAAAGAAGTGAGGCAAAGAACTGATAAACTTGACGCCGTGGGGAACACCACTGCTGCAATCGGAAAAGGATTTGCCATTGGTTCCGCAGCACTGACTGCTCTTGCACTTTTTGCCGCTTTTAAGGAAACCGCTGGTATTACTACAATTGATGTATCAGCACCGAAGGTAATGGCAGGACTTTTTATTGGCTCAATGCTTCCTTTTCTTTTTAGTGCTCTTGCTATGGGAGCTGTTGGGCGAGCCGCAATGGCCATGATTCAAGAGGTTAGGCGTCAGTTTAAAGATATACCGGCACTCAAGTCTGCCCTTGAAATTATGAACAAAAATGAAGGTAAGCCTTCGGAAGAGTGGAGTGAAGAAGAAAGAAAGAAATTCGATGAAGCTATTGACTCAGCTGAATACGGAAAATGCGTTGAAATCTCGACCCAGTCAGCGATTAAGGAAATGGTTGCTCCCGGTCTTGTTGCTATCCTCACACCAGTTGCTATTGGCTTTGGTGGCGGAGCGGTTATGCTTGGAGGACTGCTTGCAGGAGTTACTGCATCAGGAGTATTAATGGCCCTATTCCAGTCAAATGCTGGTGGAGCATGGGACAACGCGAAAAAAATGGTTGAAGAGGGCTATGAAATTGACGGGGTTACCCACGCCAAAGGTTCAGAAGTGCACAAGGCAACTGTGGTTGGAGATACTGTCGGTGACCCACTTAAAGACACATCCGGACCATCTCTTAACATACTACTAAAATTAATGTCCGTAGTTGCCTTGGTTATGGCACCTTTTATCAAAGTTTAGGATCTTTCACCTGTCGACCTAGCAAAAATAGATCTTCCATCTGGACTTTCCTTGTAGTAGGCAGTACCGGCTACAAAAATATTTACCCCTACATCAAGGCAGGGTTGAACATGTTCGGGGCAAACGCCACCATCAACCTCTATAAGAAACTTGTTGCTCGAAGTTTCCCTAAGTTGATTAAGCTGTCTTGCCTTCTGTAACACATCGCTAATGAAACTCTGGCCTCCGAATCCTGGATTAACAGTCATACATAAGACTAAATCAACATCTACCTGCTCTAAAAGTTCAATTATATCACTCACTGGGGTAGATGGATTGATGGCAATGCCGACCTTTTTCCCCAGCGATTTTATTCGTTGAACCGTTTCAATATGATTGTAATTAGGTTCAATGTGTATCGTGATCATATCAGAACCAGCCTCTGCGAATGCATCGATGTAAAGATCTGGATTATCAAGCATCAAATGAACATCAAAAAAAAGTTCGGATTTTTTGCGCAAATCGGAAACTGTTTGGGGACCAAAACTAAGATTTGGAACAAAATGTCCATCCATTATGTCTAAATGTATCCACTTTCTTCCGTCAGATTCAGCAATATTTAATGCATCGGCTAAATTTGCATGGTTACCAGCTAAAATTGAGGGTGCTAGAAAATTTTTCATAATCTTTTAAGATAATTCTATTTCCATCCGAAATTCTCGACTAATCTTGAAATTCTCTTGGATAAACCAATAGATAAAGATTTCATTGGCTGTCTCGATAACGGAGAAAATATTGTGCTTTCTCTTAGCACGGAACTGTTCTCTTTGATTAATTTCTTATTTATTAATTTATCCCCGTTTTTACTTTCAAGTGTTACATAGGCACTAATATCAGCGGTAAAACCAGATGCCAATAAAGTGTCCTGAGAGTTGTAAATCTCAACACTTTTACCAAAATTGTCCAAAGATACTTTCAGAATAAAATCGGCTTTATTTTTGGCAGAGGTTAGTTCAAATGTACCAGTTCGAATAATCTCTTTCCTTAAGTTGCTGCTTAATAAAGATCCGATTTGTGGAGCGGTTGAATCATTTCGAGTAATTTCGACAAAAAGGACCCTCGAATTCAAACTCTTTGTTTGGTGATTTTCGTACCGGCAACCAAAAGAAATATATAGCGTTAATGAAAAGAAAAATAGTGTGCCGAAAATTTTATTCATTTCCAGTTCTTAGCTCAGCAACTTTCTTTTCGGCTTCACGGGCGGCTTTTGATTCTGGGGCAGTGGTTATAGCTTCATTGTAAAATTGCAGGGCGGGCTTGTTTCCAAGTTCTCGCCAATGAGTAAGGAAATATTTTCCATATTTTTCAACATATTTTCCAACTACTACCTTACTTGCAGACAGGGTTTCTCTCATTTTACGCCTTCCCTCTTCTGCAGAAACTTTCCTTTCCCTGGCTTCAACTAGGCGGGATTTGTAATTTTCTAACGATTCGTGTTTACTTCTGGGCGGAGATTGTGGAAATAATATTAAATAATCTTCATAAAAATTTAATGCTTTTAATGTAGCTCCTTGATCGTAGGCAGGACCAGCAACACGGTCTTCAAAAATTGATGCCAACGAGTAGTAAGCTTCTTCACATAGATAATTTTCAGGATATAAATTAATCAACCTTTCTAGTGCGTCTACTGCCTCTTCCTCTTTTTCATCCTTAATCGCAATTTCAGATAAGGCCATCAGGGCACGAGGAGCAAACCTTGGTCCCCGAGCAAGACTTGCGATCTGATTTAATCGCAACCTGTCTTGGCTACCCGATCGAAATCTTGGCAAAAATCCCCATTTTTTTGGAAGTTTGTCGTTTGCGAGACGTTCGGCAATTCTCATCAATGATTCAGCAACACGCTCAAAATCATAATCTGTGTAAGCCTCTGCAATTAAACGAAGACGAGCAAAAGCCTTTTGCCAGTCGCCTCTATCTTCACGAATTTTCGCAGCACGATAAAGAGCTTCGGGTCCTGTTTGGACTTCTTTATTATTGGAATCAATCCTCAAGTCGGAACGGCGTTTGGAAAACTTCTCATAAAGATTCAAAGCTTCCTTGACGTCACCGTTCTGTTGAGCTTTTTCAGCATCAAGAAACCACTCCCTTGCCTGCTCATCCGAAATTGGATCACGGTTCTTTTTAAAAAAGCCTGTTCCCGGAAAAAGAAATTCTTTATCCTGCGAATGGATGCCCCTCCGGTTTTTTTCACCAGGGGATATAGCAAACGATTGAGTAGCAATTATAAGAAATGTAGTAAGAAAGAAAAAAATAAATGTTTTCATAAAAAAGAAAGTTTAAAACCGAACAAGAACAGCTGACCAAGTCAAGCCTGCTCCAAACGCAACCATTAATCCGAGTTGGTCTTTTTGAACAAAAGATGTTCGCCTTGCCTCATCGAGTGCAATGGGAATGGAAGCAGCAGAAGTGTTTCCATACTTATCCAAATTACAATAAAATTTCTCCAGGGGAATATCCAACCTCTGAGATAAGCTTTCCACTATTCGAGCATTAGCCTGGTGGGGAATAATATGATCAACATCGCTTTCTTTATATCCGTGTTCGGAAAGAATTTCTCGAGCAGCACGCTCCATGACGCGAACCGCTGACTTAAATATTTCTCTTCCATTCATTTTTAAAAAATGACCGCGACTTGTCAGGCTTTCCTGTGAAGCAGGATCAAGAGAACCACCTGATGGTTGATGAAGTAACTTGGGGTTTGAGCCGTCTGCCCCACTCTTAAAACCTAAAATTTTTAATCCATCCCCCTTTCTTGTAAGGACAGCTGCACCAGCTCCATCTCCAAACAAAACGCAGGTTGTCCGGTCTTGCCAATCCATTATGCTGGATAACTTTTCAGCTCCAACCACTAATGCACATTTATATCTGCTGCTACTAAGCATTCCGTCTGCAACATCCAATGCGTAAAGAAAACCTGAACACGCTGCTTCGATGTCAAAGCAACATACCTTGGGGATCCCTAGCTTATCCTGCAAGAGGCAGGCAGTTGAGGGAAAAGCCATATCGGGAGTAATTGTAGCAACCACAACCAAATCGATATCCTCAGGGCTCATTACCGCATCGGCTAATGCAGCTCTAGCTGCCTCCAGCGCCAGGTCACTTGTTGCCTGCTCTTTTTCCGCAATTCGTCTTGCCTTAATTCCAGTGCGACTTGTTATCCATTCGTCGCTTGTGTCTACCTTTTTGCTTAATTCAATGTTATCAACATTTTTTTCAGGCAAATAAGAACCAACACCTCGAATAACACTTGAAGATAATTCAGAATCTGAACTCATTATTTAATCTCTATTCAAAAGGGGTTCAGGACGAAGGATTTCGTTTGTTTCACGAATATCCTCAAGTACTTGATTAAGTATATCGTGTTGAACCAAATCCAAAGCAATTTTGATTGCACCACTCACGTGGTTACGATTCGAAGATCCATGAGCTTTAATAACATTTTTCGTCAGGCCTAATAAAGGTGCACCGCCAAATTGTTCTGGATTTATCCTTTGTTTTAAACTACGGAAAGCTCCCTTAGATAGGAGTGCTCCAGTTTTGCGGAGTGCATTCCTTCTAAGTTCTTCGTCTAAAAAACTGCCAATCAACTTACTCAATGATTCGCAAGCCTTCAAAACAATATTTCCCACAAATCCATCACAAACGACGACATCTACTACATTTTCAAAAATTTGAAAGCCTTCAATAAGCCCAGCATAGTTTATGATACTTCCATCAATATCTTTGAGCATGGCATGGGTTTCATGAATCACCTCATTTCCCTTACCCTCCTCAGTTCCAATTGTAAGAAGACCAACTTTTGGTCGTACAAGCCCAAGTGCTACTCGGGCATAATTTGAACCTAGCACTGCACTTTGAGCTATATGAAAAGGCTTAGCATGAGGATTTGCACCTGCATCCAAAAGGGTAAAGTATCTTTCTCTACCAGGCCAAATTGTGCAAAGAGCGGGTCTTTCAATTCCTTCTAAAGTTCGTAATTTTATTGCACCTCCTGCCATTAAACATCCGGTATTACCGCAACTCAACATGGCATCAGCATCCCCATCTTTCAAACCCTGCAATGCAAGACTCATAGAAGATTTTTTCTTAGCTTTTATACCTGCGATGGGCTTTTCATCCATTCCCACAACTTCAGGACAATGAATAAGTTCAACCTTGGATTGTGAAAGAATGGAATGGTTCGTAATCATAGGACCAAGGATATCTTGCTCACCATAAAGTAGGAACTCGGTGTTACGGGGAGAAAGCTCTACTGCCTGAGCAACCCCTTCCAAAATTTCGGATGGACCTAAATCACTTCCCATTGCATCAATGGCAAGTTTTATTCTAGCCTCGGTCTTATCCATGCCGAAGCAGTAAAGAAATCAAACCTCTACATCCAGAACTTGCCTGCCACGATACTGACCAGTCTCTGGGTTAACGCGATGTGGGCGGCATAATGTCCCATCAGCTTCTTTGGCAAGTTGAGGTTCTTGAAATCGATTCGCTCCGCGACGTTTTCTACTTCTCTGTTTTGAATGTTTTCTTTTAGGCTGTCCCATAACTTAAATAATAATCTTTCTTTAAAACATGAATAACGAGTTTGGTCAAGCTAAGGAAATCAGGTTCAAGAAGTAAAATAGATCACGAAGAGAATCGTAGATAAAATTATTCTGTACCATACGAAAATGCCCAGTCCTCTTTTAGATAAATAACCCACCAACCAGAAAACCGATAGAGCTGCTGAAACTCCTGCTGTTAGACAACCAAACGCGATTGGACCCAAAGATAAATGCGCTTCCATTACTTCCCACTTTGTTAGTACCTTGTAACCTGCAGCAGCACTTAAAGTTAATAATCCCAATAAAAAACTGAATTCTGCCGCCTGCTCTCTCTTTAAACCAACAAAATAACCACCCACAATAGTCATCATAGAGCGACTTGTCCCTGGCCACATCGCGAAGCACTGCATGATTCCAACAATCAATGCGTCAAAGAGTTTTAAATCGTCTAAATTTTTTCCTGTGTCGATAGCTAAGCCGCAATCCAATCTTTTTTTTCTTTTTTCAGCAAAAAACATCAAGATTGCTCCGAAAAACAGTGCGACTGCGATGGGTAAAATCCCGAAAAGAAATGTTTCTATTTTTGCATCAAACAGGGGTCCCAGAAATGCCGCCGGTAAAAACGCAATGATAACAAGGATTGCCAACCTTCTCCCCCTTGGGTCAAGACCCAATAGCCCTAGAATCATCGCAAAAACCTGCTTTCTGTAAAGTAGTGCCACAGCTAAGATAGCTCCAGCCTGAATAACAATTAGATACGCATTAATTGCTTCTTCATCAATCTCACTTGGAGATGATAAAACTTCTTTGACCATAATTAAATGTCCAGTTGATGAAATGGGGAGGAATTCTGTAACCCCCTCTACTAAACCATAAATCAGTGCATCTCCATAGCCCATAGAGTTATTGGAGTCCACCGGAGATCGGGAAGATTGATTTGAGTCAGCGGCAAACAGTTCTGGATCTCCGAAAAGGAAGGAGATGGAAAAGATGAAAAAAAGTTGGCGAAAATACATTAAAACCTCTACAAGGCTATTTACTAAGAAAAGTGCAAGTACAACTTTTAAAAACCGTAAGTTAACCTGACATTGACCAATGGATTCTTTAGAAAATTTCACCCAATTACTCCGGGACAAACAAAACCTGGAAGATGATCAAATTAGACTCTGTATTGACTTTCTTACCGCCGAGAAGGTTCTCTTAGAGGAAAAGGAAGACTTTCTCTTATCTCTCGCTCTAAAAGGTGAAACTGCAGAAGAAACCGCGTCTTTTATTAATTACTTTCGTGAGCTCGCTCGAAATCCTGAATTACATGAATTTTCAGATCAGGCTATTGATCTTTGTGGCACCGGAGGAGACAGAGCAGGTAGTTTTAACATTTCCACTTTTGTGTCTTTTATCCTTGCCTCTGCGGGTGTGCCTGTCATCAAACACGGAAATCGCTCTATAAGTTCAAAATGTGGTAGTGCTGACTTACTTGAGGCAATTGGAATTCCACTGGAATTAGATATCAATCAAATTAACGAAAGTATTAAACAACTTAGTTTTACATTTCTTTTTGCTCCATCTTTCCATCCAGCCTTCAAGCATATTGCTCCTGTTCGCAAAGAACTTGCGAAAAAAGGTATTATTACCATCTTTAACATTCTTGGTCCATTAATAAACCCTGCCCGTCCCGGGTTTCAACTTTTGGGAGTTTATGCCCAAGAATTAGTTTCCCGAATTGGTAATTCTCTAAAACAAACCGGAATAAAAAGTGGATATGTAGTTCACGGTTGCGTGGATGATCATCCAACGATTACAGGAGTTGATGAACTCACATCCAGTGGGCAGAATATTATTTGCGGTTTTGAGCAAAAAAAAGGCATAAGAAACCAAATTTGGGGTCCAGAAAAGTTTGGATTAGAATACTCAAATATCTCAGATATTAAAGGAGGAGACCTTAAGCGGAATTTGGAACTTATGAACCTGTTATTAAATAATCGTGCACCTAAAGGGTTAACTTCAAGTGTTTTAATGAATGCAGCTTTGGCATTTATGACCGTTGGAAAAACAAATAACCTCCAAGAAGGAGTTGGTCTTGCCAGGCAATTACTAATAAATGGGGAAGTAAAAAAATGGCTCGATGCAGTAAGAACTTTTTACTCCTAACTTAACATGAAATATTTCGGGACGGATGGAATCAGGGCTCGGGTTAATAATTCTTTTTTAAAACAAAATTTTGCATTAAGCCTAGGTGAGGCGGTTGGAATGTTCGTTAAAAAAAACAATCCAACTAATTCAACTATTTTAATTGGAAGGGATACTAGGAGTTCAGGCGACATGCTTTTACAAGCTTTCGCACAAGGACTTAGTAATTTGAACTGCCAAGCAATATCCATTGGAATCGTTCCGACCCCCGCTCTTGCTCACAGCGTGATAAGCAACAAAAGTGCACTCGGTGTAATGATAACCGCCTCCCATAACCCTGAACATGACAATGGGTTTAAATTCTTTTCTCCGCTGGGAACTAAGTTATCTGACGCGGATGAGGTGGCTATTGAGCAAATGATTTTGGTGAATGAAGAACCGATCATTCACCAACCAATCAAAGTTACTTCCGTTATTGATTCATATAGCAGTCATATCCTCAGCTTGTTTCCTAAAAATTTACTTACTGGTAAAAAAATTGTCGTTGATCTTTCGTATGGTGCAACCATTAACACTACGCCCAGTATCTTATCCAAGCTTGGAGCGGAGGTTGTGACATTAAGCAAGGAGGGTGGAAAAATAAACGATGGAGTGGGATCTGAATTTCCACAAAATATGGCAAAGAAAACTATTCTCGAAGGTGCTGATTTTGGCATTGCCCATGACGGTGACGGTGACCGAGCGATTTTTTGTGATTCAATGGGTCAGGTTATACATGGAGATAGAATTCTTGGCTTACTTGCCATTCATGAACATTCCAAAAATCGTCTTAAGAGTAATACTTTCATCGCCACTATTCATAGTAATTCTGGATTGGAGGCAAGTTTACGAAGGCATAAAATTTCTGTTTCACTCTCAGAGGTGGGAGATAAAAAAGTAGCTGAATTGATGAAAAAGAAAAACTCCAATTTTGGCGGTGAATCATCCGGTCACCTTGTGGCCAGTGACTTTTTACCAACTGGAGATGGACTGATTACCGCATTACTTGTTGCTAGAGCAATGACTGAAAGCAAAAAACCTATAAACAATTTAGCTGAGAAAATTAGTCTTTGGCCAAGTTTTGAAGGCTCATTCCCCGTAAATAAAAAAATTCCAGTCGAAATGTGCCTTCCGCTTAAAAATGAAATCGATTTGGTTAAAAAAGATTTACAAGATCAAGGCCGAATATTGGTTCGCTATTCTGGAACAGAGCCCAAAATTCGGCTTCTCGTTGAATCAATTGACAAGTCCAAAGCACAGTCCGCTTATAATAGACTTGCAAAAACAATTAAAAAAACATTGTAAGTCGTAATTGATTTACTCGGTCTTGAGTTAAATCATTTTAAAATAGCCTTAAAAACTTTTAATGATCCAGGAGATATCAATTGCCCAATTAGATCCCAGGCAGGTCAAGCAACTGCAAGCTGCTGATGCTGCTGCGAATTCGAATATCAGCTACAGTTTGGAAATTTATTCTTCTATTTTGAAACAATCCCAGGGTTGCTTGGAGTTACGCAAAAAACTTAGGGCACTGCAGTTCAAAAATATCCAAGCCTCAGGAAAGGGCATCAATGGTTTATTGGGAAAAGTCACTTCCGTCCCCTTCATGTTTGGGGGAAAAGCCGAAAAAGATCCGGAGGGTTCACTGGTAAAGGCAGAAGTACTTATCGAGAAAAACCCTGCCAATGTTCTAGGTCATGAGATGATAGCAGACGCAGCAAACCTTCTGGGAATGACAGAAACAGTTGTTTTTGCTTATGAAACAATTCGGAAAATACACCCAAAAAATTTGAAATTTCTAAAAGATTTAGGAAATGCATACCTTGATGCTGGAAAAACTGAAAAGGCGATTGAAACCGGAAATGAAATATTAAAATTAAGTCCAACTGATGGTGATGCTGTTGACTTGATGAAAAGAGCCTCTGTTGCGGTCGCCATGAACAAAGGAAAATGGGAAGAATCTGAAGATTTCAGGGCACAACTAAAAGACGAAGACGAAGCACAGGCTCTTGAGCAGCAAGCCAAATCAGTTACAGATGCGAAAGGACTTGAAGAACTAATCAGGCAAACCTACGAAAAAGTTGAAATAGAACCCGCTAACCTCACAAATTACAGGCAGCTATGTGATTACTATCAAAGGTACGGGGATTTGGAAAATGCAATTGCCTGGATTCAAGAGGCCCGAAAACAAGAGGCCGGTCAGGGTGATGTTTCACTCGAGGAAAAAGAAAGAGAATTAACCTTAGAATACTTTGATAATTCGATTAACCAATGGCATCAAACTCATCTAGCAGACCCTTCAAACCAAGAGGTTAAAAATTCTTGGGAACAAGCTATTGATCAAAAAAAGTTGTATGAAAAAAGCCAGCTGGAATCATTGGTTCAGAGATATCCAAATGACTACGGTTACCGGTATGAATTAGGCGTGAATCTTTTTGAAAATGAGGATTACGAAAATTGCTTGTCTCACTTCCAGCTTGCTCAACGGAACGCAAAAGTAAGGTTGGATGCAATTTTATACCTGGGTAGAGCCTACAGTCGAAAAAATTTTTACGATTTAGCAATTGAACAGTTTTCCATTCTAAAAAATGAAATTCAGGTAATGGACGACCGAAAGAAGGATGCAATTTATGAACTGGGTTGCTGCTTTGAATCAATGGGTAAAAAAGACAAAGCAATCGAAGAATTTAAAGTCGTTTATTCCGCTGATATCTCTTTTCGAGATGTTGCCGACAAAATAAATGCATTTTATTCACAAAATGCATGAACCTTTGGCGGAGAGGGAGGGATTCGAACCCCCGGTACCTTACGGCACACCCGATTTCGAGTCGGGCACATTCGACCACTCTGCCACCTCTCCAATTACAATCGTTTGTGAATGTGACATTTCAAGTAATTGTTGCAACTTAAAATCCTCTTAACTTTGGCTTTGAGTTGTTTGTTAAAAGGTTTGCACGAGAGCAAATACTTCAATTTGATACTACATTATGATTAAATTTCTTACTCATAGTTTTTTAGTAATTTTTCTGATCACCACTTTTTCCTGCAGATCAAACGAAACAGTTGTAAAAAAATTTACAGATGGAGTTTACAAAGGTGAAATTGATAAAAAGGGAAACAAACATGGTAACGGATTGATTATCTGGAATGATGGTTCTTCCTACCAAGGTGAATTCCAAAAAGATCTTCGACACGGTGAGGGATTGTTTAATTGGAACAATGGTGAATCCTACGAAGGTGAGTACACAAAAGACGAACGAACGGGTATCGGGGTTTATCGGTGGCCGGACGGTTCGAAATATGAAGGTTCTTTTTTAAATGGCAAAAGACATGGTTTTGGGAAATTTCAGTCAGCAACAGGTATTATTTACGAAGGTCAGTGGCATAATGACATTACCCGTGAAATTCAAAATATATCTCATACCAACCTTGCTGGTTCAGTTGGGCAAGAGAAGGAAAAAAGTCTACCCATTCCGTCCGGCACCTTATCAAAAACTTCAGAACCTCCCATTAATATTCAAGACCCTAACACTCTTAAAACTTCCGACCCTTCCGAATCTTCCGAATCTTCCGAAAATAAATCTATTTTGGCTACTGAAGAAAAAAAAGCTACTCAACCAAAGATTTCAAATCTGATTAAAGAGGAAAATAATTATTTAGCTTCACAACCGCCAATGGAAAGTTCTGAGGAAATAATAAATGTGGCTCCGGAACTCCCTAAAAAAGAAATCGTTGTTAAAATTGATAATGAATCTGATTCCATTGAAGTCCTACCTCTTCCTAATCAGAAAATTATCGATTCCATTCCGCCTCAAAGCACTGGAACCCGTGCTGAAAATAAATCTAATATATGGACAGGTACTGTTGAAGAGGCTGAAAAACTCTTTTTCTCAGAAACCATTGGTGGAATCGACACTGTTAAAGATGTTGGAACCAAAATTCCTTTTACCGGTAAAATGCAAATTATCAGTGAAAATGGCTCATTGTTGGGCGAAGTGAACCTACTTAACGGAAAGCTTCACGGCGAAGAAATAATTTTAGACGAAAAAGGAACCGTGGTAGAGAGATATTTTTGGGATAAGGGAATCGAAAAATAAACTTTGATTTTTAATCTTTTTTTGGGAATTTAATCACCGTTTAATGTTACACCTATTTTGAATAGGTGTAACCGATTAACTTTTGACATTTAGATATGTAAAAGTGATTTAAGACATGTGTAAAATTGAGTAATTATCTGGTATTTGTGATTTATCAGAAAAACGAATATTTTATAGACGTTAACATCTTGAAATTCCTATTTCAGCAACGGTAAATTAGTTTAATTCTTATGAATATTACACATTCAAAAAAAATCTCATCTTCAGATATTTCAGGCATTAATTTACCATATGATCCCCAAGAATTCCCCAGGGAGAACTCTCGTCATTACATTACTGCAGATGATAAAGATATCCAGGATATGCTTACCTTCATTAATCTTGAATCATTGGAGGACTTATTTTCACATATTCCCGCTCAATTTCAATTTACAGAAGGTCCAGCAGTTCCTGATGAACTGGATTATGAATCTGCAATAAGCCGACTTTCAGAAATTGCAGACAAATCCAATTTGAAGACCTCTTTCATCGGAGATGCACTTCCCCATTGGCAAACTCACCCTATCGTCGAATTTGTATCCAAACTTCGTCCCCTAAGTACCTCCTACACCCCTTATCAGCCTGAAAGAAGCCAAGGTACATTAGTTACTCATTGGATTTATCAGTGTGCATTAGCATCCTTAACTGGATTTGAAGCTATCAACACCTCACTCTATGATCGGTCTGCAGCTATTTTCGAAGCAATTACTTGTGCAATCCGAACTAATAAAAAAGGGGGTATAGTTTTACTTGCAGGTACATTATTTGATTCGGAAGTCAAAGTTATCAACACATTATCTGAAGAAACCTCTCTTAAATTCATTCATGTACCAATTAACCCGGAAAGCGGGCTTCTTAACTATGACTGGCTTGAAAAGCTGACAGCTAAAGAAAAAGAACAGATTTCTGCTTTTGTTTTCCCTCAAATTAACTCACTTGGTCTATTGGAAAATGTTGATTTCCTTACAAACTTCGCATTCTCCAACAAGATTAGGTCCATTGCATGTATCGACCCCATTCTTCTTGGTAATGGAGGAATAAAACCACCCACAGAATTTGGGGAGAAAGGAGCTGATTTTATTGTCGGAGAAGCTCAACATCTTGCTATTGAACCAAATTTCGGTGGACCCGGTCTAGGAATTTTTGGATGCAGGCATAACGATACTAATAAAAAAGATTTACGCTCCACACCAGGAAGGTATATCGGAAAAGCCAAAGATTTAAACGGGAGAGACTGTTTTGTTATGGTTCTATCTACCCGGGAGCAACATATTCGAAAAGAGAAAGCTACTTCTAATGTGTGCTCGAACCAAGCCTTTCTGGCCACTCTCGCTGGTGCTGCATTACTTGGCAAAGGCGAAAAAGGGATGGCAAATTCAATCCAACAGGCACTTGAGTCTAAAAAATCGGTCACCCTGGCTATTCGTCATCTTAAACAAATAAAAGAAGCATTCCCTCATACGAATAGTTTTAATGAACTTGTATTGGAAACAGACATTCCCACTGCAGAGCTTTTAGCGAAAGCTAACTCCTCAAATATGCACCTTGGTATCGATGTTTCTGACCGAATTAAATCAAGTAGTAAAAGGCACCTCATAAAACTGACATTCACTGATATCCAAAGTGAAAAATCGGTCGATGAACTTATTTCTTTTTTTAAGGATAACTTCGAACCCCATGGAGAGTCATGGCAAAATAATAATTCAATAACTTTAGACCCTAAATTACTAAGACAAAAGGATTTAGAACTACCTGGATTCTCTTTTGATGAACTATCTCAATACTATCAAAAATTAGCTGAATTAAATGTAAGTCCGGATGATGGTTGCTACCCACTTGGTTCATGCACCATGAAGTATAACCCGTTACTCAATGATTGGGCAGCTTCACTTCCTGGTTTCTCCAATGTCCATCCCCAGGCACCGGAAACTGATTCTCAGGGACCCCTGGAAATTTTATTTGAAATACAGGAGTGGTTTAAAAAAATAACTGGTTTGCCAGGCGTTACTACTCAACCCGTTGCAGGTGCCCAAGGGGAGCTAGTTGGATTAAAGCTGTTCCAAGCCTATCATCGTTCAAACCAAGATTTCGAAAGAGATGTCGTGTTTATTCCACGGTCCGCTCACGGAACCAACTTTGCAACTGCAACGATGGCTGGATTTACCAATACGGATGGTATCGTATACTTACAGGCAAATGAACAAGGAATGATTGATTTGGAAGATTTCAATATCAAACTAGAAACTTACAGGTCTCGTTTGTGCGGAGTCATGATCACAAACCCCAACACATCGGGTGTTTTTGAAGAAGAATTTCATCAAATTGCCAAGAAAGTACATGCTGCTGGAGGGTTAGTTTATATGGATGGAGCAAATATGAACGCTATCGCCGGAAAAGTTGATCTTGGCAAACTTGGCGTTGATGCTGTTCATAACAATTTGCACAAAACTTGGACTATTCCTCATGGAGGCGGGGGGCCTGGCGACGCAATCGTTGCCGTATCTGAAAAACTGGTTGATTTTCTTCCCGGCTCAAAAATCGCTAAACAACAGGATGGCTCGTTCAAATCTGAAATTCATCCTCAAAGTATTGGCTCTTTTCATCGAAACTGGGGGAACTTTGGTCATAAAGTCCGTGCATATTCTTATCTACTAAGGCTTGGAAATGAAGGCGTTCCGCGTATGTCATCTATTGCTGTTCTATCTGCCCGTTACTTACATGCTCGGTTAAAAGATCACTTCCCCACCCTACCGACTAACACATTGTCTGTTCCCAGAATGCATGAGTTTATACTTACCTTGAGTGATGAAGATTTTGCTAACCTCGAAAGAGTGGGTATACCCAAAAGCCAAGCCATCCCCCAAGTTGGAAAACTCTTTCTTGATTTTGGTTTCCACGCTCCGACCGTTGCTTTCCCTGAAGTGTTTGGACTAATGATTGAGCCGACTGAAAGCTACACAAAACCTGAACTGGATCGCTTTGCAGATGCTGTAATAACAATAAAGGAAATTATTTCTGAATGTCCTGAAGCTTTTAAAACAGCCCCCTATTTCACCCCAATTGACCGAGTAGATGAAGTTGGTGCTAACCGTAATCTCATCCTGCACGAGAAGCTTGAACATTTACCATCACTCCACATTAATAGAATACATCCAAGCACACTTAATCAATTACAAGTATCTGAAATCAAAAATCGTATTTTAGACCGCGTTAAAGTTTAGGAATGCATTGACGGAAACAGTTTTTTGAATATTGTTAATCCTATGTCTGATGATTCAAATGAACAACCCCTCGTTTCCAAAAAAGGAATTGTTATAGACCTAATACTTACTGTCGTATTCTTTTTCTACATGAGAAATGTTTTAATGCCTCATGTCCCATCCGAAGATCCTACTGCAGTAAATATTGTAGCAAGTATGACATCTTTTTGTATGTCTGGCGTTTTTTGGTTGGCAGTCAATATGTTCAGAGTAACACTAGTTGATTACCAAAGAACCCGCCGTTAGGTTTTTATTTAAACTACTTTGAATTCCAAGAGGAGTTCTTCCAAACCTCCCCTCGGACTGGCTGTAATTTTTACACCCGTATCAACTATCTCTTCTGCACAAATTGAACCTTGATTACGCAATTTGGAGATAAGATCGTACCTATGATGAGGTATTAGATACTCCAAAATTGACATACTTTTATTTAGCTTTGCCTCGATCATTTCTAGAAGTTCATCAATTCCTTCATTTGTTTTACAGCTTGTAAAGACATGCTGTTGATTCTGGGCACGAACCTGTAGCCTGCTCGACTCTTCGACTCCATTATCAATTTTATTATAGACAATTATTGTATCTTTTTCTGCTGCACCAAGTTCATCCAGCACCTCTTGAGTTGCCAGTAGGTGATCCTTATATTCTGAACTCGAAAAATCAACAACATGTAAAAGAATATCGGCAACAACTGCTTCTTCTAAAGTCGCCTTAAAGGCATCGATGAGACGATGTGGCAATTTACGGATAAAACCAACGGTATCTGTTAAAATTACAGTTCTCCCTCCGGGTAATTTTGCTTTTCTACTCGTAGGGTCCAATGTGGCAAAAAGCTTATCCTCAGAAAGAACAGTTGATCCAGTAATCTGATTTAACAAAGTCGACTTACCGGCGTTTGTATAACCAACTATGGCAATTGTTGCCAGAGGTATTCGTTGCCTCTTCTTACGGCTTGTAATTCTACGACTCGAAACTTGTTTAATTTCTTTTTTGGTAGAAGAAATTTTATCTCTTAACATTCTCTGATCTAGTTCAATCTGAGCTTCCCCTTCACCACGCTGAGTTACTCCTCCACCTCGCTGGCGATCCAAATGGGTCCAGGCTCGCCTCAACCTTGGTAATGAATATTCTAAGCGGGCCAACTGGACTTGTAATACTGCTTCTTTAGTCTGAGCCCGTTCGGCAAATACATCCAAAATTACCTCGTGTCGATCAATCACAAGTATCTTCGTTAACTCCTCCCAGTTTCTTTGCTGACCTGGAGTGATTTCATTATCAAAAATTATAACATCACATTTTAAATCTCCGACTTGCTCTAAAATCTCATCGCATTTTCCTTTTCCCAAAATATGACCTGGAAAAGTTTTACGTGTACGAACTACGGTGCACCCGATTACTTTGATACCAAGATTCCCAACCAATTCAGAAAGTTCATTTAGCAATAGATTGGCATAATATTCTTCATCCTTTCTTTTGACCACGGAGAGTAAAAAAGCACGCTCCACCTTTCTAGGCTTTTCCTTTACTTCAAACACTTTCTAAAATTAAAT
>MDSV01141659.1_pt1 | contig 17533 bp, 16 predicted proteins | sample 810851 | NCBI WGS metagenome assembly MDSV01 (sample SAMN05326640, study PRJNA326480) | marine metagenome | isolation source: seawater | place: Atlantic Ocean: North East | collected 2012 | reverse complement strand
TTAAAAGATCATATTCCACATATTCAGCCAGTACGTATAATTAATGGTAAAAGAGATTTGGTGATGAAAATATTGAAAAAAAATAAAGTTGAAACAGGCATTCACTATAAACCAAATCATTTATTATCTTTTTATAGTTCTAGTAATAAAAATAATTTACCTATTACAGAAAAACTTTATTCTGAAATTTTAACACTCCCTTTACATCCAAATCTTAAAAATATAGATATAGTTAGAATATCTAATTTAATAAAAGAGGTTTTAAATTAATGAAAACAGTAATTTTATGTGGTGGACTTGGTACTCGCTTGAGTGAGGAGACAGTTGTTAAACCAAAACCTATGATTGAAATTGGAGATAGACCAATTTTATGGCACATCATGAAAATTTATTCTCATTATAATTATAACAGTTTTGTTCTTGCATTAGGATACAAGGGAGAGAAAATTAAAGAATATTTCCTGAACTATAATAATTTAACAAGTGATTTAACAGTTAATTTAAAAAATGGACAAGTTTTAAAAACTGAAGATAGTCAAGACAATTGGGAAATTCAGATGGTAGATACTGGTATTAAATCTTTAACGGGTGGAAGAATACATCGACTTAAAAATTTATTGGTACATGATAAGAGATTTATGGTGACTTATGGAGATGGTGTGGGTGATATAGAAATAGATAAATTAGTTTCATTTCATAAAGAACACGGAAAGTTAGCAACAATGGTTGCTGTTAGACCCCCTGCGCGTTTTGGTAGTATAGTTTTTAACCAAAATCAAGTTTTAGAATTTAAAGAAAAACCACAAACAGGTGAAGGTTGGATAAATGGGGGCTTTTTTGTTTTTGAAAAAGAAATTTTTGATTATCTGCATGGTGATGATACAATTTTAGAAGGTGATCCACTAGAAACTCTTGCTCGTGATGGACAGCTAATGGCATATAAGCACAATGGATTTTGGCAATGTATGGATACTTTGAGAGATAAAATTTATTTAAATAAAATCTGGAATGAAGGAAATGCGCTCTGGAAAAAATCGTAGAAATGAATGTTTGGTAACTTCTATAAAAATAAAAAAATCCTTATAACTGGACACACTGGATTCAAGGGCTCTTGGTTGAGTGCTTGGCTATTAATGTTAGGGTCTGAAGTTTGTGGTTATTCTAAAGATGTTCCTACTAATCCCTCAAATTTCAAATCTATAAAAATAAAAAAAAAAATAAAACATGTAAGTGCTGATATTAAAAATATATCTAAACTTAAAAAAGTGTTTCAAAATTTTAAACCTGAAATAGTATTTCATTTGGCAGCTCAACCTTTAGTAAGAAAATCTTATAAAAAACCTCTTTTAACATTTGAAACAAATGTATTGGGCACCTTAAATGTTTTGCAATGCATTAAAGATTCATCATCTGTTAAAGCTAGTGTGATAATAACTAGTGATAAGGCATATCGCAATCAAGAATGGATATGGGGATATAGAGAGAATGACACTCTAGGAGGTGAAGATCCATATAGTGCATCAAAAGGCTGTGCAGAATTAGTTATTAATTCATATTGTAAATCTTTTTTTAACAAAGGCCCTTTTGTAGCAAGTACACGAGCTGGAAATGTAATTGGGGGTGGAGACTGGGCTGAGGATAGAATAATTCCTGACTCAGTTAAAGCATGGGTAAAAAAAAAACCTGTAATTATAAGGCAACCAGAAGCAACTCGACCATGGCAACATGTTTTGGAACCACTTAGTGGATATTTGTGGTTAGCAAAATTATTACACGAAAAAGGTAATTTATATGCAGGTCAGTCTTATAATTTTGGGCCTTCTAATATGGAAGATCATTCTGTAAAGGATGTTCTTAATTATATAAAAAAGTATTGGGATAAAGCCAGTTGGTTAATTAAAAAAAACACACCTAAAGAAAAAGAATCTATTCTTCTTAAATTGTGCTGTGATAAGGCTTTAAGCAAGCTTGGATGGCAATCAATTTTTTCTTTTGAAGAAACTATGAAATTGACTGCGTCGTGGTATAAATTGTATTATGAGGATAAAGATGCAGATATGCTTGAGTATTCTTTTCAGCAAATCAAGTTATATGAAAAAAAAGCAAAAAATTTTGGCATTCAATGGTCGAAATAAAAAAAATATCAAATTTTAAACAGTCTGAAATATTAGGTCTTAAGTTAGTTCCCTTGAGTCAAATAAATGATGTTCGAGGCTCAGTTTTGCATATGCTTAGATCTGACTCAGAACATTTTCAAGAATTTGGAGAAATTTATTTTTCAGAAATAAATCCAAAACAAAAAAAAACGTGGAAAAAACATATTAAGATGAGACAAAATTTTACAGTACCTGTTGGAAAAGTACTTTTCAAATTTTATGATGATCGTAAAAATTCAAAAAGTTATGGGGTTAAAGAAAAAATTCTTATTGGGCGGCCTGATAATTATAACCTTTTAATTGTCCCGCCATTAGTTTGGTATAGTTTTGAAAATATTCATGAAGGATTTTCGCTGATTGCAAATTGTTCATCCATTCCTCATGACCCAACAGAGACATTAAAAGATATACCTGATAATTTTGATTTTTGATAATAAAATTATTAATTAACGGATATTTTGATATACATTTTCCAGTATTTAATCCAAAATTTTATTCTAATGAAAGGACTTGCAATCCATTCATGTTTTTTAAAAAATTTTTTCATACCAAGTAAAAAATCTTTATTAATATTACTTAATTGTTCATGATTATCTTTGCGTTGAGTGACAAGATTATTTTTTAAAACATTATATTGATAACCATAATACATTGCTCTAATGATAAAATCCTTATCATAAGATGGGTTAATGTAGTCGTCAAAACCACCAAGACTTACAAAAAGTTTTTTATCTACAACAAGATTTGAGATTCCACATCCAGGATTCGTTAATAAAAAATCTTTCATACTAAGATTTTCTTTTAATTGTTTATGAGGGTATCTTTGATTTTTTATTATTTTATTTGACCATGTATAAATAATTTTACTTTTTTTTTCTGATATTAAATCTAAAATGTTTTCTAAATACTTTATCTCCCACAAGTCATCATCATCTAAAAAAGCAAGATAATCACCCTTAGCTTTAGAGGCAGCTAAATTGGCAGAGGCTGGCCCCCTTCCTTTCATTCTGTGTTCAATATACTTAATTTCTATGTCAGATTCCTCTATAATTTTTTCAACAAGTAATTGAGTTTTTTTATTTGGATAATTATTTGAAATAATAATTTCAGAAGGTGATTTAGATTGATTGATTATGGAGTTAACAGCCTCTATTAAAAATTCATCTCTATTATGAGTTGCTATAATACAAGAAATGTTTTTTTTATTCATAATTTTTAATTTAAAAATTTAATATATTTATCTTATTATAATCAGCATGATAGATTAATTAACGATTTTTGTTTATTATAAAATTTATTATTTAAATTTACTTTAAAAAAGAATAAAATCAATTATACCGAAAGATAATAGGTTCTAAAATCAAATGTATTTAATTCAAGAAAAATTTTACTTTTATAAATTTTATTTTACCAGTGGTTGGGTCGAATTTTTTTAGAGATTGTAATGTATTTTTTTTTTACTATTACTTTTGAAATTAACAATTATTTTTCGACTTAGAGGATAAGGATGGTTATATGGATTATAGGAATGTCGTCTTCAGGCAAAACAACTATTGGGAAAAAATTTTATCAAAAGTTAAAATATTCTAAAGAAAAATGGATATTTATAGATGGAGACATTTTTAGAAACATTTTAGGTGAAGATTTAGGTCATACAATTGAAGATAGAAAAAAAAATGCCTACAGATTAAGTAAATTTTGTGAATATTTAAACCTACAAAACATAAATGTTGTTGCCAGTGTATTATCAATTTTTCATGACAATCAGAAATATAATAGAGAAAACATACCAAATTATAAAGAGGTTTTCTTAGATGTGAAATTTGAGAAACTGAAAGAAAGAGATAACAAGCAGTTGTACAAAAAAGCTTTAGAAGGAAAAATTAAAAATGTAGTAGGAGTAGATATTAAATTTGTTCCACCCTTATCTCCTGATTTAGTTATAGATAACAATCTTGATAATCCAGACTATGAAAACCTTGTACATAAAATTATAGATAAGTTTAAAATAGAAGTTGACAATAGTTATATTTATACTGAAAATAATTTATTAAATTTTCCTAATACTTATCAATATTCAAAATATCAAGGTAAAAATTTTTTTAAAATATACAAAAATAATAGAGAAACAAATTTAACTTTTTTAAAACAAAGATTTGATAAATTAACTTTGAAAAAAAATAATAATTTTAAATTTCATAATAAAATTTATAAAAGAAAAAGTGAAATAAATTTAAAAGAATATTTAATTTTTTTATACAACTCAAGTAGTGTAGAATTAAAAAATCAAAAAAAAATAGTTGAGATTCTTATTAAGAGATTTGAGATTAGTAAGAAGCTATATATTGCATATGATTCCAAAACATTAAGAAAAAAATCCTCAAAATATGATGAATTAATAATTTATCCTTTGTTTTCTTTAGTCCTACAAAAATATTATAGTATTACAGAAGACGATCAAAAACTTTTATTATTAAACACAATTTTAAAGGTGAATGATATTATTTCTTCTATTGTAAGCAATTTAATATTAATTGAAGAAGTTTATTTTTCAATTCAGGCAATTGATGGAGAAATTAAAATAATGGATAAATATTTATAAATGAAGTTTTCTATGTTACTTACCAACAATAATCGTTCAAAAGCATATTTGCAAAATTTGATTAATAATAATTTTATACCGAGTAAAGTTATTTTTCTTAATAATAATAATACTACTTTAGTTGAACATACAGAAAATGATAAATTAATTTCAAAAAATTCAAATCAAATTTTTATAAGAAAATTAGATGATCTAAAAATATCTTTTGATGAAAAAGAGCATATTTTAAAAACAATACAGAAATATAAAATAAAATTTATTGAAGTAAATAATTCAAATATAAATTCAAAAGAGGTTGTAAATGAAGTAGCAAATATAAAAGATGAATATATTGTTTACTCGGGACCGAGCAGTTCAATATTAAGTAAAGAAATATTGTCCCAAAATAAAAAATTTATACATGTACATCCTGGTTTGCTTCCAAAATTTAGAGGTAGTACAACTATCTATTATTCACTTCTATCAAAATCTAAAATTGGCTGTAGCGTTATATTTCTAGAAGAAGGCATAGATAAAGGCCCAATTCTATATAAAAAAGATTACCATATTAAAGAAAAAGATATTGATTTTGATTATGTTCTAGATCCTTTAATTAGAACTAAGACACTTATTGAATTTTTTCAAAAAAAAAAAATTAATCCAGTCAAGCAGAATAGAGATGAACAGCAAATAACATTTTATATTATTCATCCTGTTTTAAAACATTTGTCAATTTATAATTACAACAAAGAGACATAGAAATTGGTGATTTAGATATAAATGAGAAAAATTAAACTTTCATCAAAGGCAAAAACACTTGAGAAATTATCTAAATTAATAAGATATGCAAAGGTTCTTCCATTATTAAGATTTAGTGTATCTAGCTACAAAAAAGATAAATATAAAATAATAAATAAGATCAAGGAAAAGTTTAGTGGCAAAGTAATAATAAGATCCTCATCTATAAGTGAAGATAGTTACGAAAAATCAAATGCTGGAAAGTTTGTGTCTGTACTTGACGTAAATGTAAATAATCATGATGATATAAAAAAATCAATTGAAAAAGTAATCAAATCATTTGGAAAACAGAACAATAATAATGACGAATTTTTTGTGCAGACTATGCTTAAAGATGTCAATATGTCAGGTGTAATATTCAGTTGTGATATAGATACTTTAAGTCAATATTTTATTATTAATTATGATCAAAGTGGTAGTACAAATACTGTTACAAGTGGCAGAAGCAACAATCTTAAAAGTTTTATTTGTTTTAAACAACAAAATAAAATTAATAATAAAAAGTTAAAAAAAATAATTAAGGCTTCATTAGAGTGTGAAAAAATATTTAATTGGAAATTTTTAGATATTGAATTTGCATTTTCAAGAGATGAACTTTACATTTTACAAGTAAGAGCAATAGTAACCAAAAAAAAGGAAAACTTATCAAATTTAAATTTAATTAAAAATTTAAAAAAATTAGAAAAAAAGATTCAAAAATTAAATAAATCTCATCCAAATTTATTAGGTGATAAAACCTTTTTTAGCGTTATGACAGATTGGAATCCTGCAGAGATAGTTGGTCTAAGACCCAAAAGATTAGCTTTATCATTATATAAAGAATTGATTACAGATGAAACCTGGGCTTATCAAAGAGATAATTATGGTTATAGAAGGCTTAGATCGCACCCCCTTTTGGTTTCATTTCTTGGAGTTCCATTTATAGATGTTAGAGTTTCTTTTAATTCTTTCATACCAAAAATATTAGATGTAAAAATAGCGACAAAACTTGTAAATTATTATTTAAGTGAGTTATCAAAAAATTTAAACAATCACGATAAAGTAGAATTTAAAATAATCTTTTCATGCTACTATTTTGGTATTAAAGAAAAACTTTTAAAACTTCTGAATTATGGATTTAAAAAAAAAGAACTTAAAAGTATAGAGAGTTCGTTGATTGAAATTACAAATAGCATTATTAATACTAAAAATGGTTTATATAAAAAAGATTTAAATAAATCTAGAGTATTAGACAAAAAATTAAATGATATAGTTAAATCAGAGCTATCATTAATTGATAAAATTTATTGGTTAATTAAAGATGTAAAAAGATATGGAACACTGCCTTTTGCTGGTGTAGCGAGGGCTGGTTTTATAGCTGTACAAATATTAAATTCATTTGTTGAAAAAAAAATTTTATCACCAGAAGAGTATGGAAAATTTTTAAAATCAATAAATACTGTATCAAAACAATTATCTAAAGATCTTAAAATTTTACCCAAAAAAAAATTTTTAAAGGTTTATGGTCACTTGAGACCAGGAACTTATGATATATTATCTCCAAGATACGATGAGTATTATGATATGTATTTTAAAAATAAAGATAGTCATACTGATATAGAAAACGATTTATTTTATTTTTCGGCTTCACAAAAAAATAAAATTAACAAACTAATATTAAAAAGTAAGCTAAAAACCAACTTTAAAGAATTAATAAAATTCATAAAAGAATCAATAGAGGGAAGAGAATATGTTAAATTTTTATTTACTAGACATTTAAGTCAAATACTTAAATATGTTGAGCAACTCGGCACAAAATTTAAAATTACAAAAAAAGATCTAGCGTATCTAGACATTCAAAAAGTTATAAATCTTTATTCATCTTTAGATCATAGAGATTTAAAAGATATTTTAGAAAATGATATTAAGAAAAATAAGGAATTTTTTAAACATACAAAAGCAATTAAGTTACCTAATGTTATTAAAAATAAAGATGAAATTTATAATTTTTTTTTAGAGGAAAATGAACCAAACTTTGTAACTTTAAAACGAATTAAATCAGAGATTGTAAATGAAAATGATTTATTATCACATAGTATCAAAGGGAAAATTGTCTGTATAAAATCTGCTGATCCAGGATATGATTATCTTTTTTCAAAAAATATTGGCGGATTAATAACATGTTATGGTGGAGCAAACTCCCATATGGCTATAAGATGTGCTGAACTAGGAATACCCGCAGTTATAGGCTGTGGGGAACATTCATTTTCAAGATATTGCTTAGAAAAAAATTTGGAGATTGATGCTGCAAATAAACAGGTAAAGATATTGTAATGAAGAGAATTGCTTTGACACAAAGATTATTACTTAACCAAAATTATTTTGAAGAGCGAGAGGCTTTAGATATTAAGTGGGGTGCACTATTTAAAAAATTAAATTTTTTACCAATTATATTGCCTATACAATTTGATTATAAAAAATATTTTAATTCAATAAAAATTGATGGAATTATATTATCTGGAGGTAATGACTTAAATATAATTCATAAAAATAGTTTATCTTTTAGAAGAGATAGATTTGAAAAAAAAATAATTAATTATGCTATTAAAAAAAATATTCCTGTTTTTGGGATGTGCAGAGGCATGGAAATAATTGCTGATTATTTTGGAGCTAATTTTAAAAAAGTAAAAGGTCAGGTTGGAATTAGACATAAATTAAAGGTAAATAAAAATTCAAAATATTTTAAGGAACTAAAAAAAATTTCATCCGTTAATTCTTTCCATAATTATGCAATTGATAATCTACCAAAAAATCTAATTATCTCAGCTACAAATGAAAAAGGCATGATTAAAGCCATGGAACATGATAGATATAAAATATTTGGTCAAATGTGGCACAGCGAAAGAGAAAATCTTTTCGATAAAAATCAAATTAATCTTATTAAAAAATTTTTTGTAAATTAAAAATTTGAATGTAAATAATCTGCATTATTTTTTTTTAACTAACCATACATCTGTACAGCTGACTTTATAATAACTAGATAGATTTGAGAATAAATTTGAAATAAATAATTTATAATCATTAATAATCTTAAAATTGTTATCATAAACTTCATAGATTTCACTTAATTTCCCCAACATCTCTATGAAAGCAGCTTCAGTATTTTTTGATGAGATTTCCATAAATATGATCCGAGGTTTCAGATTTTTAATGGAATCTGTTAATAGTGGTTCTGCACCTTCAATATCAATTTTCACAAAATCAATTTCTTTGATTTGATTTTGGTCACATAAATTCTCAAGGGTAATAACATCAACTTCCTCTACCTTATCTATATATTCCAAGTTATTATTTTTTATTTCTCTATTTATTTTAGGATCTATGATAGTTGTATTTTGAGCGTTTAGTGAAGTTGTAAGTTTAATTTTTCCATTATAATTCGAGACCGCTTTTTCAATTATTGTAATATTATCACAATTAAAAAATTGATTATTAATATTTTCGTCAAATAACTTTAAATTTCTTTTTGATGGTTCAAAAGCAAAAATTTTTGAATTTGGATACATCTTTGAAAGATAAATAGAAATTTCTCCAACATTTGCTCCAATATCAAAAATAACATTAATTGTTCCTAGTGTTTGAATTCTTTCGTATAACAAAAAACCTTGATTAATCTTTTGAGTACTATTTGATTTTAAATATCTCTTTGTTGATTTAGTTGTTAGGTAAACACCGTCAGTACCAACAAAAGAGCCATGTTTATTGATCATAATATCTCCCTTATAGTCAAAGTAATTTATTATCCATTTTAATATTTTTATTGCACTTTTAAGTGCATATAACTGACGATGTTGAGCGCTATAAATTAATTGTTTTAGAATACTTGCTATTGACTTTAAAATCATAAAATGAACATTTTAATTTTATACGATATAAAAAAATAATGATACTAAACTTTAATAAAATAATTAAAATTAGCTTTTTTATATAAATGATTAACTACAAAATTATTATAATTAAAAAAATTAAATAATGAAGATGATAATAGTAGCGGCTGGCCAGGGTACAAGACTTAGGCCTTTAACCAATGAAATGCCAAAATGCATGGTTAAATATAAACAAAAATCAATAATAGATTATATACTTGAAACGGCTAGCAATAATGAATTAAACAAAATAGCTATTATCACTGGGTACAGAAACGAAATTTTAGAAAATCATTTAAAGAACAAAAATATAATTTTTTATAAAAACAAAAACTACGAGAATACAAACATGGTATCTTCTTTATTTTGTGGGAAAGACTTTATGGATGATGACTTAATAATATCATATGCGGATATTATATATAAGAATGAAGTTTTAGATAAATTAATTAAATCAAAGGATGATTTAAGCGTAGTTGTTGATAAAGATTGGAAAAAACTTTGGAGTTTGAGGATGGAAAATCCTCTTGAAGATGCGGAAACATTAAAAATAGAAAATGGAAATATTATAGAAATAGGTAAAAAGGCCAAATCCTATGATGAAATCGAAGGACAGTATATTGGTTTAATTAAAATATCCAAAAATATTTTAAATAAAGTTATTAAATTTTATTTTAATTTGGATAGAAGTGCTTCATATGAAGGAAAAACTTTTGACAACATGTATATGACTAGTTTTATTCAGATGATGATAGATAATTTATTAGATGTAAAGCCTATATTTATAAATGGAGGTTGGATAGAAATAGATAGTTTGGATGATCTAAAAAATTTAGAAAAAATAAATGAAAATTTCAATATATAAATTAAAAAACAAATTATTTAGATACTCAAATGAAGCCAAAAAATTAATACGACCGTCTTATGAAGAATTATTACAATATGAGAATTTTCAAAGAAGTGAGGATAACAAGCTTGCTTTAAGCTTTGGAGCAGGTAGGTGTGGTCAAAATTGGTTTGCAAAAATTTTTAATAGTCACCCCAATTGGATTGGTACATGTGAAAGGTTTTCAGATTATGAAGCATTCTATAGATATATAGGATATTACAAACTACCAATTGATAAAGAGGGTATTTTTAAACTTTTTAATTTAGCTTCAAATAGAGACATGGCTAAATATCAAAATAGTCTGATTGCATCACCATATCTTTCATTTGGTGTCGAAGAATTATATAAAAGACTCAGTCCTAATTATCTTATTTTCAATTTAAGGAATCCTGTTAAATCTGTTGAATCATTTTATAGAAAAGGTTGGTATCTAGATAATGAAAATATATCATTCAAAAGTCCAGCAATAAATATAAGTGAAAATTTAAAAAGAACATTTTCTAGAATAGTTCCACACAATGATTTTTTTAAAGATTGGCTCCAATTAACAAGAATAGGTAAATTAGCTTGGTTTTGGTGTACTATTAATAAAGCAATATATGACGAATTTGAAAAAATAAATAATACAGATAAAATTTACATCAGATTAGAAGACGTAGATCAAAATTATGAAATTTATGAGGAATTATTTAATAAATTTAAGTTTAAAAAAAAATTAAACACTAATCAATTTCTTAATGTTATAAATAAGGCTCCCAACAAAGGTCCTCAAGATAAATATCAATATAAGGACTGGAATAATTTAGAAAAAGAACAGTTCGATACTATGATAAAAAACCTATTTCCGTATTATGATAAAATTAGGACAAAAATCTAAATGATACAAATTTTTAAAAATAGTATTGCATCATTTGTACCGATGAGATTGATAATAAATAATTTTAATCCAGTTCTTTTATATCACTCATTAGGATCTAATTCCAAGTTTGGTGATAACATTGATCATGTAAATTTAGAAATTTTATTTTCTCAGCTTAATATTATTAAAAAATATTGGAAATTTGTTTCAATAGATGAATATGCAGAAGTGACTAATAAAAAGGGGCTTGCAAGCATCACTATTGATGATGGATACAAGAATGTGATTGATGAGTCTTTAGAAATTTTTAAAAATTTAAATATTCCAATAACAATTTTTATTAACTCTTCTACTTTCGAAGGCAAAATATTTTGGAGAGATAAAGTAAGATATTTAATTGATAATAATTTAGTTAAAAAATATATCGATAACTCTAATTTATTTAAAAAAATTGACATTAATAAATTTTACTCAATATCAAAGGATCCAAAGTATAACAGTAAAGAAGTAGAAAAAGATATAGATCACTTTATTTTAAAAGAAAAATTAAGATTGGATATTAACAATAAATATTGTTTTGATAATAAACAATACTTGATTAAAAATGATTTAGTAAATTATGGAAATCATACTGCAAATCACTATTTGTTATCATCTTTAAGTAAAGAAGAACAATATGAAGAAATTATTAAATGTAAAAAATTTTTAGACGGGCAAGATATAAATCAATCAAAAATATTTTGTATACCATTTGGTGGAATGAACTCTTTTAATAAGGATACATTATCAAATCTTAATGATTTAAATTATGAAACTATACTTAAAAGTACAAATGATTTGGATAGTGTTGCTTATTCTAAACAGATCAATAGATTTATGCCAAAGACGTTTAATATAAAAAATACTCTTAAAAGATTATATTTAAAAAAAATGATTAGAGGATAAATAAAAGTTAGATCAAATTCTTTAATTTTAAAATAATTAAATGAAAATAATATACATATCTAAATCTATAATACCCTCAAGGACAGCAAATAGCATTCATGTAATGAAAATGTGTCAAGCGCTCTCAGACTGTGGTCATGAAGTGGTTTTATTAGCACCAAATCAAAAAAATGAATATCAAAAGGAAGTTAAAAATATTTATGATTATTATGACGTCAGTAAAAATTTTGTAATAAAAAAACTTTGGCACCCAGAATTTAAAGCTGGAGCTTTAATCTATACCTTAGCAATTTTTTATTATTTGCTAATTAATAAAGATTTTAATTTAGTATACGGTAGATTTTTACACGGATGTTTTGTAGCAACTTTTTTCAGAAAAAATGTAATATTTGAATCTCATGAGAATATTACCAAAATGAAAAGTCATAGATTATTTATTTTTAAAAGATTAATAGCAAGTAAATATTTTAAAAAACTTATTGTAATATCTCAAGCTCTTAAAAATATTTATTTAAAAAATGGATACTTGAGTAATGATAAAATTCATGTTGCACATGACGGTGCAGACGAGGTTAAAAATTCAAATAATAAAATTGAGTTATCAGGAAATATTCAAGCTTTAAAAGTTGGGTACGTAGGACACTTGTACAAAGGAAGAGGTATTGAGCTAATTATAGAATGTGCAAAAAGAATGAAAGAAATAACATTTCACATAGTAGGTGGAACAAGTAAAGATATTAATTACTGGAAGAGCTATATTAAAGATTTAGGTTTATTTAATATTTTTTTATACGGTTTTGTAACTCCCAAAGAAACAGTAAGGTATAGAAACTCTTTTGATATTTTGTTAGCTCCTTATGCAAAAAAAGTCTCAGTGTATGGAGTTGGAGATCAGGGTGATACTAGTCAATTTATGTCTCCACTTAAAATTTTTGAATATATGTCACATAAAAAAGCAATAATTGCGTCTGATTTACCTGTAATTAGAGAGGTACTTAATTCAGATAATTCAATGCTTATCAAACCAGAGAATATAAATGATTTAGTAAATTCTATTTCTTTTTTAAAAAATAAGGAAAATAGAAAAAAAATAGCAAACAAGGCTTTAAATGATTTTGAAAAATATTCTTGGAAAAATAGAGCAATAAAATTAATGAGTATAATATAAACTAGTATGTTAAAGAATTACGAAATCATAGCATTTTTAGTAATAATTAATTTTAATACTATAGTTATATGAAATTATGAAAATTTTATATTCATATGAAATTGGTCCATATCTTGAAAGCTCTATAACTTCGGGTTCACTGGGTATATTTTCTTTATTATATATTTTTATTTTATCTGTATTTTTACTATCTCATTGGCCAAAATTTCTTAATATTTTTTTTGCTGCATTCACTGTACGTGCATTAGCCATAGTAATTGGCAATTACATCACACCTTTGCCTGATAGTACTGGTGATGCAAACACATTTGCTCATTTTGCTTGGATATGGTCTCTAAACGGTTTACCAAATGTAATTTCAGATTTTCCTGGTATTTCAGTCAAATTTATGACTTGGTTGATTGCAGTCCTTTACTCTATTTTTGGAAAGAGCTTAATGATGGCACAATCACTAAGCTTAGTTTTTGGTATAGCTTCTGTTTTTTTAGGTTGGCGTCTTGCTTACAAAATTTGGGGAGAAAAGGTTGCTATGAAAGTGGGCTGGTTATTGGCATTATTTCCATCTTTAGTCTTGTATTCATCTCTAACTTTGCGAGAGTCTTACTCCTGGTTCTTTTTTGTTGTGGCTTTAAATGGTGTATATAACTGGTCTAAATATGGTGGTTTTAAAAACATAGTCATAGGATTTTTAGGTTTTTTAGGAGCCACTTTTTTTCACGGAGGAATGTTTGTTGGTCTAATAGCCTTTTTAATAATTGTTACAATAACATCTATAAAAAAATTCTATTCATTTAAAAATAACACAATCAATTTTAAATCCTTATTTATAGTATTTGTAATAATTATTGGGTCAACTTACTATATTACAGGACAAGTTCATCTTCCAAAATTAGGTACATTTACAGAAGCCATAGATTCAGAACGATTGATTAAAATGACATCACACACTTCGAGGGGTGATGCGGCATATCCAAAATGGATGGAAATAAATAAACCAGTTGAATTTATTTATAAAACTCCTATTCGTGCAACTTATTTTCTTTTCTCACCATTACCCTGGGATATAAAAAAAATAATTCATTTGATTGGGATGATTGATGGTTTCTTTTATATGTTTATAATCTTTTTGATTTTTCGTAACCGAAAAACTATTTTTAAGGACCCTGGTCTAAGAAATATTGCTATAATATTAGTTTTTTATTTCCTTGTTTTTGGAATTGGCGTGGGTAATTTTGGAAGTGGCCTACGTCATAGAGCTAAGTTCTTGATTGGACTAGTATTATTAGTAGCCCCGTGGCTCCCAAAAATAGTTTTATTCAAGAAAAAATCTAAGGATTATAGTGAAATAGTTAAATAGGCTTGTATATTAAAAAAAAATGAGAATTGTCCACATAATTACTACTCTTGGAGATGGTGGCGCAGAAAGAACACTATTTAATATATGTAAAAATAATAAGCGAAAACATAATCAAGTAGTCGTTTCCCTACTTGATCAAGGAAAATATGGAAAATTATTAAATAAATTAGGTATAAAATCCTATTATCTTAATATGAAACCAAATATTTTTGTAATAGTAAAAATTTTTTTATTAATGAGAATATTATATTTTGAGAAACCAAATTTAATACAAACCTGGATGTATCATTCAGATTTTTTTGGAAGTATTGCTGGAAGAATTGTTGGTATTAAGAATATTCTTTGGAATATACGTCATGCAGACCTTCAGAAACATCAGACAAACCCAAAAACGATATGGATTATAAAATTTTTAACAAAGCTTTCATGGTGGTTACCTAAAAAAATAATAATTAATTCAAAAAGGGCGATTAAAATTCATAAGAAATTAGGTTACTGTGATAAAAATTTTTTACATATTCCTAATGGTTATGATTTGTCATTGTTAAAGCCAAAAAAAAAATTTTTTTTTTCTATTCGCAGAAAATTTAAAATAAAGAATAATATTCCTTTAATCGGGTTTATTGGTAGATATTATCCAGAAAAAGATCATTTTAATTTGCTTAATGCACTTTATTTGCTAAAAAATAAAAACATAAAATTTATTTGTGTTTTAGGAGGAAAAGCAATTAATTATAAAAATAAAAATTTAGTATCTATAATAAAAAGATTAGGACTTAAAAATCATGTAAAATTAATGGGAAGCCAAAAAGATATCCCATCTTTTATGAGCCAAATAGATGTTCATATTCTCTCAAGTAATAGTGAGAGTTTTCCAAATGTTGTAGCAGAAGCTATGGCATGTGGAACACCTAGTATTGTGACCGATGTAGGTGATGCAGCATATATTGTTGGTAAAACCGGCTGGGTTGTATCTCCAAAAAATCCACTATTGTTGGCTAAAACAACCGAAAAAGTTATCACTGAAATAGGTTCAAAAAAATGGAAGAAAAGATGTGTTCAGGCAAGAACGAGGGTAAAAAAAAAATTTGATATTGATAAGATGGTTAATTCTTACAATACAGCTTGGAATAAGATATATTATAAAAATTTAATAAGATAGTATAATTAAAAATCATTCAAACATAAAATATTATTATGAGTTTTAATAATCGAAAAATTATTGTTACTGGATCAGCAGGTTTTATTGGTTATTCTTTATGTGTAAAACTTTTAGAAAGAGGAGAGAATATTATAGGTATTGATAACCATAATGACTATTATGATCCAAAAATAAAACAAGCAAGAGTAAAAATATTAGCAAATTTCTCAACATATCAACATTACAAAATAGATTTAAATGATCAAAAAAGTCTGAATGAAATATTTAGAACTCACAAAATTTCTAAGGTAGTTAATCTAGCAGCACAAGCAGGGGTTCGTTATTCAATGGAAAATCCTTTAGCTTACATAAATAGTAACATTGTTGGATTTGCGCATATTTTAGAAAACTGTCGTAATTTTAATATTGAGCACTTAGTTTATGCAAGCACTTCTAGTGTTTATGGGGCGAATACAAAAATGCCTTTTTCAGAAAATGACGGTGCCAACCATCCTTTATCTGTTTATGCAGCCTCAAAGAAATCTAATGAATTGATGGCACATACTTACAGTTATCTTTATAGAATACCAACAACTGGCCTAAGATTTTTTACAGTTTATGGACCTTGGGGAAGACCTGATATGGCATTATTTAAATTTACAAAGGCTATTTTGAATGAAAAACCAATTGACGTTTATAATTATGGTAATCATACAAGGGATTTTACATACATTGATGATATTGTCCAAGGCATAATAAAAACTTTAGATAATAATGCTTCCATAAATACAAATTGGGATAGCAATAATCCAGATCCAGCAAGCAGTAAAGCTCCATGGCGTATATATAACATTGGAAATAATAAACCAGTGCAACTTATGAATTATATAAAAGCACTAGAAGATAACCTAAATAAAAAAGCTAAAGTTAATTTTTTACCACTGCAGCCAGGTGATGTGCCAAATACATATGCCAGTATAAAAAATTTAAATGAAGAATTTCAATATAAGCCTGTTACTTCAGTTTCTGTGGGAGTTTCTCATTTTGTAAAATGGTATAAAAATTATTACAAATCATGATCAAAAAAAGTAAAAATTTAAAATTAGCAATTATTGGGCTTGGCTATGTTGGACTGCCACTAGCGTTAGAGTTTACAAAAAAAAGATTTGTTATTGGTTTCGATGTTAAAAAAAAAAGAATTCGACAATTAAAAGAAGGTATAGATAGTAACAAGGAATCAAAAAAGAAAGACTTCAAACATAATAAAAAAATCTTATTTACATCAAGTAAAGAAGATCTTAAATCTGCAAATTGTTACATCGTTACTGTTCCAACACCTATTGATAAATTAAAAAAACCAGATCTTAAACCATTATTAAACGCTACTAGGTTAATTAGTAATATTTTAAAAAAAGGAGACTTAGTTATTTTTGAATCTACTGTTTATCCAGGGTGCGTTGAAGAAAAATGTGTTCCTATTCTTGAAAGTTTTTCGAATTTGATTTTTAATAAAGATTTTTACTGTGGTTATAGTCCTGAGAGAATGAATCCTGGTGACAAAAAACATAATGTATCAAATATAAAAAAAATTACATCTGGTTCAACAGTTGAAATTGCTGATGTAGTAGATAATTTATACAATGAAATTGTTACAGTAGGTACGCATCGTGCTCCAAGTATAAAAGTAGCGGAGGCTGCAAAAGTAATTGAAAATACACAACGTGATTTAAATAT
>MDSV01175984.1_pt1 | contig 17539 bp, 11 predicted proteins | sample 810851 | NCBI WGS metagenome assembly MDSV01 (sample SAMN05326640, study PRJNA326480) | marine metagenome | isolation source: seawater | place: Atlantic Ocean: North East | collected 2012 | reverse complement strand
CGCTTGTTTCGCACCGGTTTTTATCTGATAAGCATCTTCCTGATGAAGCAACAGAGCGTCGTGAGTATCTTTTCGAGCGTACGGTATCTGAGCACTCTTCATTTGTTGGTAAAAGCATCGCTGATAACGGCTTGCGTCGCCTGGAGAATATGTTTTTGGTCGAGGTTGTTCGAGATGGAAAGACATTTGCCCCAGTCGCTCCGGATTTCATTCTTAGAGCTGATGACACGTTAGTATTTTCGGGCGAACCGGCATACGAGCATATTCTTTATGGGTTTGACGGTCTGACCAGCCATGGGCTGGAGAAGCATTTGCCAGGGCAAGGCGCGCCCTTGGTTGAGGTCATCGTATCACCTACGTCGTCAATGATTGGGTACAGCCTCAAAACCTGTGAATTCAGATCGCGGTTTGATGCGGCTGTGATCGCGATTCGTCGGGGAAGTAAGAATATTCGCGGCAAGCTGGGCGAACACGTACTTCAAGCCGGTGACTCGCTTTTACTTACTGTCGGCCCGAAGTTTACAGATGCAAAAGAGGGAAGACGAAACGACTTTATCACTGTGTCTGGTATAGAGCGGCGTCAACCTTTAAATACTGCAAGCAGCATCCTGGTGATGGCAGGTTTCGGGGTCGCAATTGTTCTTTCTGTGGTGGGCTTCATCTCTCTTTTAAAGGGTATTTTGCTGTTATTGGGGGCTTGTTTAGCATTCAGGCTGATTACGGTCGATGAACTGAAAGCTCGCTTCCCTTTTGAGTTGATCGTCGTTATTGGCGGTGCCTTGGGCTTGTCGCAAGCTATGTTTCAAGTTGGCCTGGCGGATATGCTGGCGGGCGCTGTGAATTTTGGTGTTGGAGGGATGGGCCCCTTTGCGGCGCTGGTCGCGGTGTATGTTGTCACTTGGTTGGTCACAGAGCTTGTAACTAATAATGCAGCCGCAGCATTGATGTTTCCTATTGCTTATGCCACCGCAGAAGCACTGGGTGTGAGCCCGTATCCGTTTTTTATGGCGTTGGCGTTTGGTGCGAGTGCAAGCTTTTTGTCGCCTTATGGGTATCAAACCAATCTTATGGTTTACAGTGCGGGTAATTACCAGTTGGCGGATTACATTAAGGCTGGGCTTCCATTGTTGCTCGTATACAGCAGCGTTGCTCTGGCATTGATTCCTTGGGTGTTTCCTTTTTAATTCGCTCCGTCAGGCAGAGCAGGATTTGTATATGACTAAACAGTGGCTAGACCCGGATACATTTAAAACCATCGTAGACACCACGCCTTTGGTGTCTATCGATTTGCTGGTTCGTAATGCGGATGGGCAAATTCTTGTCGGCAAGCGCGTTAACAGACCAGCACAAGGCTATTGGTTTGTGCCCGGTGGTCGAATTCTTAAGAATGAACGTATCACGGACGCCTTTGCCCGCTTGACCGAGGCAGAACTTGGCATTCGCCTGGAGATTGCAGCGGCGACTTACCTTGGCTTATACGAGCACTTTTACGACGACAGTATTTTTACTGACGGTGGTGACAATATAAGTACCCATTACGTGGTGAGCGGCTTTGAGGTCGTCTTGCCAGCAGGGTATAGTTCGCTCTCATATGAGCAGCACAACGAGTATCAGTGGCTGTCGGAAGAAGAATTTAAGTCCAGCGAGCGCGTGCACGTTCATAGCCGCTGGTATCTGGATAAAGGAAAGGGTTTTCTATGATTCCTGTGATTATGGCCGGCGGGTCCGGTACTCGTCTTTGGCCGCTGTCCCGTACTGCGTTTCCTAAGCAGTTTTTGTCGTTGGGTTACGACGAGACCATGTTACAGCAGACGGTCTCTCGTCTTGAGGGTTTAAACACCACTGACCCGATCATTATCACGAATGAGAACCACCGCTTTTTGGTGGCTGAACAGTTGCGCCAGATGGGTCAGAACGCATCGATTCTGCTTGAGCCGGTGGGCCGTAATACAGCGCCTGCGATTGCTCTGGCGGCGTTTCAGGCGTTAGGTGACAACAAGAATGACCCAGGTGAAGCACCGGTTTTGTTGGTTCTGGCGGCAGATCATGTGATCAAAGACACTGCTGCATTTCAGGCCGCTGTTAAGAAGCTGGAACCTGAGGTACGTGAGGGTAAGTTCGGCACGCTGGGTATTGTGCCTACTGAGCCAGCAACCGGTTACGGTTATATCAAAGCGGGTGCAGAAACATCAGGCTTGTTCACTGTAGAGCAGTTTGTTGAAAAACCAGACGCAGAAACCGCTCAGTCTTATCTGGATGCCCAGTGCTACTACTGGAACAGTGGCATGTTTATGATTCGGGCTGATCGTTATCTTGAAGAGCTTAAGCGTCATCAGCCAGCGATGTACGCTGCGTGTGAAGCGGCGATGGCGAACACAGAGCAGGATTACGATTTTGTTCGTATTGATAAAGAAGCCTTTATTGCCTGCCCAGATGATTCTATTGATTACGCCATTATGGAACCTTTAACAGCGGAACCGTTAACTGCCGACCCAGCGAACTCTCAAGTGGTTGTTGCGCCGCTTGATGCGGGTTGGAGTGATGTGGGTAGCTGGTCTGCACTGTGGGATATCGCCGATAAGTGTGAAGACGGCAACTCGGTGCTGCACGCAGGCAAGGGCGAAGGTGAAACGATTTTGAAAGATACCCGCAACTCGCTGATCAGTACGTCAGATCGTTTGGTGAGCACGCTGGGTGTTGATGATCTCGTTATTGTTGATACCAAAGACGCCGTGCTGGTTGCTCATCGCGATAAAGTGCAGGACGTTAAGAAGATCGTCGCTCAGATTAAAGAACAGGGCGGTGGTCAGCATGAGTTCCACCGTGAGGTGTATCGCCCGTGGGGTCGTTACGACAGCATTGATAATGGCGAACGCTATCAGGTGAAGCGTATTACCGTGAAACCGGGGGCTAAGTTGTCGGTTCAGATGCATCACCACCGTGCGGAGCATTGGATTGTTGTCTCTGGTACGGCGAGCGTGACCAATGGTGATAAGACCTTCCTGGTGACTGAGAATGAGTCGACGTATATTCCGATTGGTCAGGTGCATTGCCTTGAGAATCCGGGGAAAGTTGACCTTGAGATGATTGAGGTTCAGTCAGGGTCTTACCTGGGTGAGGATGATATTGTTCGCTTTAAGGATGTTTACGGCCGGGCGTGAGTGATGCTTTGGCTGGGGGATGTTCGCGAATAGCCTTCGGCTGATTCGCTCCCACAAGGGGTTACAGGCTGATTTGCTCCCACAAGGGGTTACAGGCTGGTTTGCTTCTACAAGGGGTTACAGGCTGATTTGCTTCTACAAGGGGTTACAGGCTGATTTGCTTCTATAGAGGTGAGCTAGTTTGTGGGAGCTATTCAGCCAGCTTGCCTGGCTAATAGCGATTGGGGTGTTGCCGGTAGAGGTATCGCGAATAGCCTTCGGCTGATTCGCTCCCACAAGGGATTACGGGCTGGTTTGCTCCCACAAGGGGTTACAGGCTGATTTGCCCCTACAAAATTTATTTATCTGAAGCTGGATTCAATGACTACTCTTCAAACAAATACGATTCTCGCTGAAAGCGGCGTTGCTTTCGGTACTAGCGGAGCACGCGGCCTGGTCGAGCAGTTTACTCCAGACGTTTGTGCAGCCTTTGCTATTGCCTTTCTTGAAACGGTAAAAGCGGAGTTTCAATTCGGGGCAATGGCGATAGCGATTGATAACCGCCCCAGCAGTTATGCAATGGCTCAAGCCTGCGCCGCTGCCCTGAAACAGAAGGGTGTTGATACGATTTATTTTGGCGTGGTGCCGACACCTGCGCTGGCTTATGCGGCGATGGAACGCGATATCCCAAGCATCATGGTGACAGGAAGTCATATACCGTTCGATCGCAATGGCCTTAAGTTCTATCGCCCTGACGGCGAGATCACTAAGGCAGACGAGCAGTCCATTCTGGGATTGTCAGCGTCGTTTGAGTCTCTCGGTGAGCTAAGTGACCTGACTACCCATGGTGAAGCCGCCCAGGAGTATGTAGATCGTTACTTATCGTTGTTCGATACGCCGTTTCTAAAAGGTAAGCATATCGGTATTTATGAGCACTCCAGTGCTGGCCGCGATTTATATCAGCCGATGTTTGAAAAGCTCGGCGCTCAAGTGACGCCGTTAGAACGCAGCGATGAGTTTGTGCCCATTGATACCGAAGCTGTGTCGGAAGAAGACCAGAAAAAAGCACGTGACTGGTCTGTTCAGTATGGCTTCGATGCGATTTTCTCTACTGATGGTGACGGCGATCGCCCGTTGATCAGTGACGAAAAGGGCAATTGGTTGCGGGGTGATATTCTCGGGTTGCTGTGTGCCAGGCAGCTGGGTGCTGAGGCTCTGGCGATTCCGGTGAGTTGCAATTCGTCGGTTGAATCATCGGGTGCTTTTAAGCATGTTGAACGCACTCGTATTGGTTCGCCGTATGTGATTGCCGAATTTGAAAAACTGAGCCAGAAGTTTTCGTCAGTTGCGGGCTTTGAGGCCAATGGCGGCTTCTTGCTTGGGTCAGACACTGAAATAAACGGTCAGGCTCTTAAGGCTTTGCCAACCCGAGACGCTGTGCTTCCAGCCATTATGTTGCTTTCTGCGACCGCAGGCGGTAAGACAGTTTCAGAGCTTGTAGACGAGTGCACAGTGCGTTTCTCTGCGAGTGACCGGATTAAAAACTTTGCGACCGAGAAGAGTAAGCAGATTATTCATTCTTATACCGGCAATGAGGCTGCTCTGTTAGCCCAGTTAGGGCTCGAAGGCGTTACCGTGGATAGTGTGGATATCACCGATGGCTTAAGAATGAACCTGACGGGCGGTGATGTTGTGCACTTGCGCCCATCGGGTAATGCTCCTGAATTGCGCTGTTATGCCGAGGCCGCTTCTCCGGAGCGGGCAAAAGCTCTGGTAGAGCAAGTGTTGGGGCGGGTTCCAGGCGTTCAGGTTTAGCTATTTGCCGGTTTTTGCGACTGGCTGTCATAATTAACGTGATACCATTCGCAGGTTTACTTTTTACCGTTATACAGAGCTTCTGACGGCTTTGGTTCAGGGATTATTGAAATATGAAAATCGCTATTGCCGGTACCGGCTATGTAGGTCTTTCTAACGCTATGCTGCTGGCGCAGCACAATGAAGTGGTTGCTGTGGATATCGTGCCTGAGAAGGTCGAGATGCTGAATAACAAGCAGTCACCTATTGTAGATGCTGAGATTTCTGACTTTCTGGCGAACCGCGATATTAACTTCCGGGCGACGCTGGATAAGAGTGAAGCCTACTCAGGTGCGCGCTTTGTCGTTATCGCTACACCGACCGACTATGACCCGGTAACAAACTACTTCAATACCCGCTCGGTCGAGAGTGTGATTGCGGATGTAACTGCTGTTAACCCGGATGCCGTGATGGTGATTAAGTCGACGATTCCGGTGGGCTACACCCAGAAACTGAAAGAAGAGACGGGTTGTGAGAACCTGATCTTCTCGCCTGAGTTTCTGCGTGAAGGTAAGGCGCTGTACGATAACCTGTACCCAAGCCGTATTATCGTTGGTGAGCAGTCTGAGCGGGCTAAAGAGTTTGCTGACCTTCTGCTGCAAGGCGCGGTTAAGCAGGATGTACCAGTATTGTTTACCGATGCGACCGAAGCGGAAGCCGTTAAGCTGTTTTCGAACACGTATCTTGCGATGCGTGTGGCGTATTTTAATGAATTGGATTCGTACGCCGAGACTCATGGCTTGAATACTCGCCAGATTATTGAAGGCGTTGGCCTTGATCCGCGTATTGGTAACCACTACAACAACCCGTCGTTTGGGTACGGTGGTTACTGCTTGCCGAAAGATACTAAGCAGCTGCTGGCTAATTTTGAAGACGTACCGAGTAATATCGTGCGTGCAATTGTGGATGCCAACAGCACCCGTAAGGATTTTATTGCGGATTCTGTGATTCGTAAAAACCCGAAGGTGGTGGGTATTTATCGCCTGGTGATGAAGTCGGGGTCGGATAACTTCCGTGCGTCAGCGATTCAGGGCGTGATGAAGCGCATCAAGGCGAAAGGTATTGAGGTTATTGTGTATGAGCCAGTGCTGGAAGAAGAGGATTTCTTCAATTCGCGGGTGGTGAATGACCTTGAAGCATTTAAGGCCGAGTCGGATGTGATTATCGCTAACCGTTTGTCGGATGATATTCGCGATGTTGAAAGCAAAGTGTATACGCGGGATCTGTTTGGGGCGGATTGATCGCGAATAGCCTTCGGCTGATTCGCTCCCACATGGGTGGAGTAGGCCGGTTGATTTTCTCCCATAGGGAATTAGACAGTCTTTGTGGGAGCTATTCAGCCAGCTTGCCTGGCTAATAGCGATTGAGGTGTTGCCGGTAGAGGTATCGCGAATAGCCTTCGGCTGATTCGCTCCCACAGGGTGTAGTAGGCTGGCTGATTCCCTCCTACAGGTTTTTAAAGGTCGCGCGACCTCAACAAAAACACATATCAAGGACGATATATGTACAAAATCTCTCACCACGGCGCGGTTGATGGCGTCACGGGTTCTTGCCACCGGCTGACGCTGGATTCTGGCGATGCCATTCTTATTGATTGCGGTATGTTTCAGGGTGCTGAGGGCGAGGCCATTTCTGAAGGTCTGGCCAGGGGCGAGTCGCCCATCGATTTCGATATATCGAGGGTTAGGGCGTTAGTCGTCACTCACTGTCACATTGATCACGTCGGGCGCATTCCTTATCTGATGGCGGCGGGTTTTTCTGGCCCTATCTATGCCACCGAAGCAACAGCTCAATTGTTGCCCCTGGTGTTGGAAGATGCTCTGAAAGTCGGTGTTACCCGCGACGAGTCTTTAATTAATAACTTCTTGCGCTTGCTGAATAAGCAGTTGATTGCTGTTCCCTTTAAGGAGTGGTTTGTTCCTGCTTCTATCCCTGCGCTGCAACTCAAGTTTCAGCGCGCAGGGCATATTCTTGGTTCTGCGTATGTTGAATGCGCTGTGGGCGAGAAGTTACGTGGCTCAAAACGTGTCGTGTTTTCGGGGGATCTCGGGGCGCCGTATTCGCCACTACTGCCCGCGCCTAAGTCGCCGTATCGTTGCGATGATCTGGTGATTGAGAGTACTTACGGTGATAAGTGCCACGAGGGCAGGAGAACCCGTCGACAACGTTTGCAGAAGACGATCGAGCGCTGCCTCAAGAATCGGGGGACGGTTCTGATTCCGGCATTTTCGATTGGGCGCACGCAGGAGCTGCTGTATGAGATCGAGGAGATCATTCATCGGGCAACGCACAAGTCGACAAACGATGAGCAAGCGGCCCTGTGGGAGTCACTCGATATCATTGTCGATTCTCCATTAGCTGCTGAATTCACGGCACATTATCGTTCGTTAAAGAAGCTTTGGGATGCCGAGGCAAGGCAGCGTCTTCGGTCTGGCCGCCATCCTTTGTCGTTTGAGAAGCTGACGACCATCGAATCTCACCGGGAGCATGTGCAGACCGTCGAATATCTGGCCAACACGGGAAAGCCAGCGATTGTGATTGCCGCAAGTGGCATGTGCGCAGGTGGACGGATGATGAACTACCTGAAGGCTTTGTTACCCGATAAACGCACTGACGTTGTGTTTGTGGGGTATCAGGCTCAGGGGACACCGGGCAGGGACATTCAGAAGTACGGCCCGCGAGGTGGGTATGTCTACCTGGACGGCGAGAAAACAGACATTCGGGCGGGGGTGTATACTTTATCTGGGTACAGTGCTCATGCGGATCAGAAGGATTTGCTGAACTTTATTAAGCGTATGCGCTACCGCCCCAAAACTGTACGCATTGTTCATGGTGATGATGAGGCGAAAGCCGCGCTGAGGAGTAAGATTCAACGCCAATTTACTGATTCTCAAGTAGTTATTCCGTGACAATTCATTTTTTTGTCATGGAATGCCTTTAATCTGCGTCGCCTGAAAATTGTGCAATTGCGACAAAGTCGTTCACGAATCGTACGAATAGAACGATTGTCACTCGCCTGACGGTAACTTTACCCATACGGGGGATGGACACTTTCAGACCCCCGTCACATAATTCACATAAAGTTACGTCACGAATCACTATGTGGCGCAAAAAAGGAATTCGTAGTCAGAGGTAGTTATGACGAAACAAGGACTCATCCGCTCGAATGAGAACTCTTTCGGTGTTCTTTATCGTGTCATAGACCTTTCCATCATTCTGATGACCCTGTTCGTCTGTGTGATTGGCTACGAGATTACTCCGCACGTTGGCTACCTGACAGCGGGCCTTATTGCTTCAATGAGCTATCTTCTCGTGGCTGAGTCTCTGGAGGTTTACCGCTCCTGGCGCGCTGCGACCGCGCTTCGTATGATCACAGTGACTTCGTCTGCCTGGGTGCTGGTTGCCTCTGGTCTTATTGTCCTGGCGTTCTTTGCCAAGGTCTCGGAGGATTTTTCTCGCCTCGTCATGGGGACCTGGATGGTAGGTGCTTTAGTTTTTCTGAGTACCTGGCGCCTGATTTTCAGGCTTTTTCTCAAAGAGATCCGGTTGCGCGGTTATAACACTCGCCGGGTTGCCATTGTCGGTGTGAATGAAGCCGCTATCGAAATGCGCAAGCAGATTGATCGGAGCCCAGAGCTTGGCTATCAGTTCTGGGGCTTCTTTGATGATCGTTGTGATGAGCGCATCATGGCTGAACACGACGATGTTGAATTGATGGGAACCATTGATGAGCTTATTCATCTGACACAGGCGGGTAAGTTTGAAGTGATCTTTATCGCTCTGCCGCTGAAAGCCCAGGTACGCATTGCTGAGATTCTGGAAAAATGCGGTGACACAACGGCATCTGTTCACCTTATTCCTGATTTCTTTACGTACAATCTGCTGCATGCCCGCCTGAGCGAGGTTGGCCACATGCAGACGCTGAGCGTGTATGACTCGCCTATCTTTGGCATCAATGACGTTCTTAAGCGGATGTTCGATATTGTCTTTTCGTTGGCTGTGCTTACTGTGATAGCTATTCCTATGCTGGTTATTGCTGGGGCTGTGAAGTTCACTTCTAAAGGGCCGGTTGTCTTTAAACAGATTCGTTATGGACTGGATGGTCGTCGGATTGAGGTCTGGAAATTCCGTAGTATGACGACCATGGATAACGGCGATAAGGTGATGCAGGCGACCAAAGGCGATGCGCGTATTACCCCAGTTGGTGCCTTTATCCGCAAGACGTCGCTGGATGAACTGCCACAATTTATTAATGTTTTGCAGGGTAGTATGTCGGTGGTTGGCCCTCGGCCTCACGCGGTTGCGCATAACGAGGAATACCGCAAGCTGATCCCGTATTACATGCTTCGCCACAAAGTGAAACCTGGTATTACCGGCTGGGCACAAATCAACGGCTATCGTGGCGAAACCGATACGTTGGATAAGATGGAAGGGCGTGTTGAATACGACCTGGATTATATTCGCAACTGGTCGTTGTGGATGGATGTGAAAATTGTCGTGCTGACCTTCTTTAAAGGGTTTGTCGGGAAACACGTTCACTAGATAATGAAAGCAGAAGCGCAGCGGTGGCCAGCCGTGTTGTTTCTGGTCTATGCCATCGGATTGATCGTGTTAAGTGCGTGCAAGTCGGCTGAGATTGGCTTAACGCAGATACACGGGCTGGAAGCCTGGCTCGGTGGCGATAAAAGCATGCATTTTACATTGTCGGCTATCTTGGCTGTATTGGCTTGTTTTGCGTCGGAACGGGTGTTAGATTTAGCGCCAATTACGCGTACCATTGGCGTTTGCTGCGTGCTGGCAGCAGCCTTATCGCTGGATGAAGGCCTTCAGTACGTTCTGGCCTCACGGCGTTTTGAGTTGCTTGATCTTGGATTCGGATCATTGGGGCTACTGACAGGAGCATTGGGGTACTTGTCAGTAAGGTTTGTCTGGTCGAGAACTAAACCGGCCTGACTGGCTCGCAATCTGGCGAATGGATGGCAAATGGATATCGAGATACCGCGGGTGCGGTGGCTCAGTTCTTAAGGGGAATACTTTGAAATCTGTAAAAATACCGCTCAGTGTTGCTGTTATGGCAATCAGTGTTGGGGCGAACGCCGTTGAGCCTCAGGGAATACAGCTGGATAGCGGTATTACTCTGCTGCCGTCGGTTGATTTATCGGTTGAAGATAACGATAACGTATATCTGCAGCCAGAAGAGACTCAGGAATCTTCTACGGTAACTCGTCTGTCTCCTGCGATTGCGGTCGCGGCTGACCTCGGTCAGACCCAGCTGGGGTTGGGCTTCGCTGCCGAGAAGGGCGTTTACTCAGCCGATGAAGATGACGACTACACGGATACTCGGATCAATGTTGGCGCTGATTTCGAAATGACTTCTCGCCATGCACTGGCGCTGAGTGCACAGGTGAACTCTCTGCACGATGCTCGTGGTGCGGGTACTACCGAGGGTTCGGCAGCTCTTGAGATTAAAGACCCGGATGAATACGACGAAAACATCTGGGATGCTGCTTTCACATACGGTAGCGCAAACGCTCTGTTGAACATGACGTTTGGTCTGAATCGCTACGAGAAGGAATATCAGAACAACCTGAACGTAGCCGCCACTGCTAACCGTGACCACGTCAAAACGACCTTGAGTGTTGATACGGCGATTTACGTGAGTGATCGAAGCAACTTCCTGATTGATTTGAGCACAGCAAATATTGACTACAACGAAGACAACCTTATCACCGAAGGTCGTGAAGGTAGCCTGACCAAAGCGCTGGTGGGTATGTCTTACGATCTCACAGGTAAGCTGAGTGGTAGTGCCAAAGTGGGTGCTGCGCAACGTAACTTCGATTCAGACGACGTGGATTCTGATACGGCTCTGAGTTGGGAAGTGCAGGGTATCTGGACGCCACGTACTTACTCTACAATTACGGTGTTTACGTCGCAGTCTTCTAACGAAGCGAGCAGTGTAGGTAACTATATCGACAGTAAGTACTCGATGGTAAGTTGGGAGCATGAGTTCTCAGAATTTTTTGCTCTGACTGCTGACGTCTCTCTTGCGAGCGATACCTACTATAATGAAGCAGATGATCGTGAAGATGACACTCTTACTTATGGTCTGAAGGGTACCTATTCGCCGACTACGTCACTCGATGTATATGGCAGCCTGAAACAGGCAGAGCGTGACTCTTCGACCGCTGGCCTGGACTACGACCAGCAAGTTGTCACTCTGGGTGTAGTACTGGCGATATGATAGATCAATCGCTTGTTCGGGGCTGACATAGCCCCGAGCCTCCTCTGATGTAATAACAAAGAGTACCTCCATGCTGCGCTTTTTTGGCCTGCTTCTGATTGCAATTTCCCTCCCATCTTTCGCTAATGAAAATGCTTACCGCCTGGGTGCTGGTGACCTGATTTCTATCAGTGTCTACGATGAGCCCGATCTGAGCCTTGAGTTACGTATTGGTTTGTCGGGCACGATCTCCTATCCCTTGCTGGGTGATGTCGATGTTGAGGGCTTGAGCCCGAAGCAGCTCGAGTTGAAATTGCTGGAGAAACTTAAAGGCCCGTATCTTGTTGACCCTAGTGTGTCTGTCTCCATCATGGAGTACCGGCCGTTTTACGTCACCGGGGAAGTCGAAAAACCGGGTAGCTATTCTTTCCATCCTGGCCTTACGGTAGAGCGGGCTATATCTATCGCTGGCGGCTTGACGGAACGTGCATCTAAAAACCGCATTTATGTGGTTCGCGATAAAGCGGCTGATGAGGTAGTGACTCAGTCAATCCAGAAAGAGAAAGCGAAACTTGCCGATGTCGTGCGACCAGGCGATGTGATTACCATTGAGCAGGGCTTCTTCTAAGTAGAATTGTATGGATAACCCGATGAAGAGTGCAGGTATGAATAATCATGCAGCCGTTGAGGTCATTGATCTCTCACATTATTGGCAGGTGATTCGCCGACAGCTGAAAAAAATTATTCTGTTCAGCGCTATTATTACTGTGATTGCGGTGCTTGTTGCTCTTGCAATAACTCCTGTATACCGCGCAACTGCGACGATTCTTATTGAAGCTGAAGAAGCTAAAGTACTTTCTATTGAGGAAGTTTACGGGCTTGGTTCTGCCTCGGATGAGTATTATCAAACTCAGTTTGAGATTCTTAAATCCCGAGAGCTGGCTAAGCGTACGGTTCTTGAACTAGGGCTGATCGATAATCCAGAGTTTAACCCTGCTCACCCTGCCAACAAAAAATCTTTCTCTATTAAAGAAATGATTTTTGGGGAGGCAGAGCCGCTGACAGAAGAAGAGATATTAGCGGAAACGGTCGATACCTTTTGGGAAGCAGTCTCAATCTCACCCGTGCGTAAAACGCAGTTAGTCAAGGTATCGGTAGAAAGTGAGTCTGCAGAGATGGCTCGGGCTGCTGCGAATGCTATGGCTCAGCAGTTCATTGAAAGTCAGCTTGACGCAAAAGTAGAAGTTACGCAGCAGGCGGCAGGCTGGCTGAGTGACCGTCTGGGGGGCTTAAAGGCTAAGCTTGAAGCTTCTGAACGTAAGCTACAGCAATATCGTGAAGACAACGATCTGGTTGATGTCGAGGGTGTCGATACGCTGGTTGCCAAAGAAATTGACCAGATAACGGAAGCCTTAGTTGAGGCCCGTGCCCGCAGGTTGGAGCTTCAGGGAACTTATGAACAGCTGCAGTCATTAGGTGCACTGAATTACGATAACTTATCGAGTCTGCCAAGTATCATCAGTAACCCCGTTGTCGTTAATCTGCGTGATGCAGAGACTCAGGCCGAACTGAAAGTTTCTGAGCTGAAAAAGCGCTATGGTCCGCTTCATCCTAAGATGATCGCTGCGGAATCTGATCTCGAGGCGGTTCGTGAGTCTGTTTTAACGCAGATGAAGCGGATCGCTACATCCATTGAAAGCAACTATCTGGTTGCTCAAAGCAAAGAAAACTCCCTTGAGAAAGCACTAAGAAACTCTAAGTCCGATGTTCGTAACTTGAATAGAACTGAATTTACTCTGAGTGAATATCAGCGCGAGGTGCGGACTAACCGTCAGTTGTACGAGGCTTTCTTTAATCGCGTCAGCGAGACAAGTGCAACTGGAGACCTGCAAACGGCGAACGCCCGTGTGGTGGACCCGGCCATTAAACCTGTCGTGCCTGTAAAACCGAACAAAAAATTAATTGTTCTGTTGGCTCTCGTAGTCAGCGGTATGTTCGGTGTCGCACTGGCTTTCTTACTGGATATTCTCGATTCAACCATCAAGAATCTGGACGATGTTGAGCGTAAGCTTGATGTACCTATGCTTGGGCTGTTGCCTCTGGTAGGTAAAAAGCAGGATGCGGGTGATGCAGAGCAGATGGTGCGCGCTTTTGTCGGGGAAGGGATGGATGGATTTCGTGAATCTGTTCGTACCTTGCGCACGGGGCTGACGCTTGCCAGCATGGAGCACCCTGCGTCGGTTATTCTGGTGACCTCATCGGTGCCGAGCGAAGGCAAAACGACCACCTCGACGAATATTGCTGAAGCTTTTGGGCAGATGGAAAAGACTCTATTGATTGACTGCGATATGCGTCGCCCGTCGGTTGCGAAGAAGTTAGGGTTGGCTCCGAATGTTCCGGGTCTGTCTAACGCGGTTGCTTACCCGGATATGTTGGATGAATGTATTCAGTCGCGCCCAGAACTGGGTATTGATGTTGTGTCTGCCGGACCGATTCCTCCTAACCCACTCGAGTTGCTGGGTTCGAAGAATTTCCGTGACATCCTCGATACACTCCGTGGGCGTTATCAGCGGATTATTATTGACTCTGCGCCTATGCAGGCCGTGAGCGATGCCTTGTACTTGTCGACTCTGGTAGACGGTGTTGTCTATGTTGTTAAGGCGGATGCGACGAAAGACAAACTCGCGCAGGATGGCTTGAGTAAGCTTGATAACAATAATGCCCGCGTGCTGGGCGTGGTGTTGAATCAGGTGAATATTGATCGCGAAGCCAAATACGCTGATTCCTATGCGGGCTACTACGATGTTTACGGATATTCATCGAAGTCTGTTCAGGGGTAATGGGGCGTAACTTGATAGGTGGGTCACGAGTAGCGGGTGTTATTTCTCGCTATTGGTGGCTTATTTTATTGCCCGCTTTATTCGCGGCCTACTTAGCGTTGGTTTCTTTGCTGACTGAGTTAGGTAAAGCCTCGGACACGGACTCCGGAACCAGTCCGTATTTTGAATCTGCGTTGACTCTCGCCCCCTGGCACTCTGATGCTGCTGCTTCTTACGCTTCTTATTTACGAGCTTACGCTGTGACGCTTCCATTGGATGCTGAACGTGAGGCGCTTCTTGAAAGAGTGCTCGCACTTTACGAGCGGGCGATGGAAGGTAGGCCCCTTTGGCCTTATTACCATCTGGGGGCGTTTGATGCGGAGTACCTTCTGAATAAACCGGCGGCCGTGATTCAGGAGCGCTTTGATGCTGTTACAGCATTGGCGCCGAATGAGCGTGGGCTTGACCGGAACCTTATTGAGCTGTCTCTCTACAGCTGGAATAAACTGCGCGACGACCAGAAAGTCTGGGTTGCTCAGCGTCTGAAGACCACTCAGCACCGTATCCGCAAGGATATGTTGGCGTTGATTGGTGATCTGAAGTCTTATAACCGGGATCTTTGTATTCAGCTTCCCTGGAACCTCGTGCGGCGCGCCTGCCGCGAATAATCCAGAGTTTATCCGGCGAGACTGGTAAAAGCGCAGAGGCAATGCCGGTCACAGGGTATTGTTTTGCCTTGAAAAACATTTTGTAACAAACTTTTTTTCCGCTTTTTCTCCCTCTGTCAAAAAAACTTTTCCATATAAATCAATGCGATAGATGCTCTGTGTTAGAGGTGGCGGTTATCTGGCGCGAGGGTGTGCAATTTCTTGATAAAAAAGCTCTAAAGATGTGGTTTGAGGCGCCGTTAACCCTAATGACAAAGTCAGGCGGAGCCGAAAAGCGTCGAAGGTGATGCCGGTTCCAATAGAAGTAGGTACAGGAGAAACACCATGCCTCAGATTATTAATACCAACATTGCCTCGCTGAATGCTCAGCGTAACCTGGACAAATCCCAGTCCGCGAACCAGCAGGCGTTGCAGCGTCTGTCTTCTGGTCTGCGAATCAACAGCGCGAAAGACGACGCTGCTGGTCTGGCGATTTCTACCCGTTTCACTTCTCAGATCAAAGGTCTGGACGTCGCCGTACGTAACGCGGGTGACGGTATCGCTCTTGCGCAAACCGCTGAGGGTGCACTGGGTTCTATTAACGAATCTCTCCAGCGTATTCGTGAGCTGGCGGTTCAGTCTGCTAACGCTACGAACTCTGATGTTGACCGTGAAGCTCTCCAGGCTGAGGTTGATCAGCTGGTATCTGAGATTTCACGTACTGCAGAAGAAACTGACTTCAACGGTCGTAAACTGTTGGACGGCTCTTTCTCTGCAACCTTCCAGGTTGGCGCTAACGCTGGTCAGACGGTTGATATCTCTATCGGTGAGCTGACTGCTGACAAGTTGGGTTCTTCTTCTCAGTCCGGTCTGTCTGCTCGCGGTACTGATCAGTCTCTGGGTAACGGTGACCTGATTATTAACGGTGTGGCTGTTCAGGCTTCACGTGCGGAAGATGATACGTCTTCTACTTCTAATAACTCTGCATCTGCAATCTCGAAAGTTGCGGCGATTAACCGAGTGTCAGATGAAACCGGCGTAACCGCATTTGTGAATGAGAACGTTGCTGGCGGTTCTGATATGACCGCGCAAAGCGGCACTGGTAGCTTCAAGCTGAACGGTGTTGAAATCTCCTTCGCGACCACAACAGATGCAGCACAGACCCGTGCAGCGATTTCTCAGGCGATCAACGCAGTAGCTGATCAGACTGGTGTGAGCGCTGTTGATACTGAAGCAAGTTCTACAGGTGTGAACCTGACTGCGGAAGACGGCCGTAACATCCAGATTTCCGATGTGAACTTCACCGGTAGTGATTTCGCTGCAGCAACAGGTCTGGCAGCGGCAGGCACTTACGAAGGTGGCTACACACTGATTGCTGACGGTGATCAGAAAGCCATCGAGATTTCTGGTGGTAATGGTACTGGTCGCGGCGATCTTGCTAATGCAGGTCTGACAGCCGGTTCATACGATCGCGCTGAGGCTGTATCGGTCTCTGATAAGGTTGCTGATACTTCAACGTCTTCTACTGTAAGTGGCGGTAATCTGACTAATCAGATTGCTCGTACTGACGATAATCGCGCTTCTCTCGACAGTGGTACGTTTGCTAACCGCGTCATTGCTGCGGCTGAAACGACTTCAGCAGCAACTGAGTTCTCCATAGATGTTAACGGCACGGTCAGCAACGTTCAGGTTGCGGCGGGTCAGACGACTGCGCAGGCGGCGGCTACTCTGGACGGTGTAACTGGTCTTGATGTTCAGGAGCGCATTGAGTTCACGGTAAGCGACTACGCAACCAACCCAGCAACAGCGGGCTCGGTAACTATTGCTGGTGCAACCATTGCCCTGGCGTCTTCGGATAGCTTCACTGGTGCAACAGCGACAGAAGATCGTCTGACTGCTCTGGCGGACTCGATCAATAACGCAACAGGCTTTACCACTGACGTTACCGTAACGGCAGAGCTAAACTTTGCCCGTAACGAAGTTCTGATCACTGTTGTTGATGATACACAATCAGGTACGGGTCAGACGATTGTGACTGATGCGGCAACAACCTCTCTGACGTCTGCGGACTCAGCAGGTGGTGTTAGTATTTCCAACACAGCGTTGACCCTTCAAGGTAGCCTTGAGTTTAAGAACACAACTGCAGGTCAGTCGGTCACGGTTACCGGTACTGAAGCAGGTGGTGCAACGAACGGCGAGATTCTCGCAGCGACTACTGGTACTCAGACCATATCAACCGACGGTTCGGACGTTCTGTCTACCTCTGGTGAAAACCAGCTGACCATTAAAGTAGGAGATGCGGCACCGACTACGTCGACCATAGCAGCGAACTCTACTGTAGCGGATCTGGCTAACACCATTAATAGCGCTTCAAACGGCGTCAGCGCTTACGAAGAGATCAACCTGACGCTCGACGGCAGCACGCTCGAGTCTGGTGATGCTCTGGATATCGGTGGCGTTAGCGTCAGCGTATCGGGTGCGGCGGGTGACCTTGAGAGCCTTGCTGATGATATTAACAGCACTGACTTCTCAGCAGCCAACCTGGATGTATCTGCAACGCTGGATGCGAACGGCGATATCTCTCTGCAAGTTCGCAATTACAGCGCTACTGAAGTTACTGTCTCAACCGAAGCTGAAGGCCGCGCGTTAACCGCGACAAACGGCACAGACAACTTCGAGATTACTTCGGTAAGCAAGAATGTCTCTGGTGAGCTCAAGTTCTTCTCAGACGATGGTCAGGACGTTTCTGTCACTCTGTCTGATCCAGATGTGGGCGGTGAGCTGTACTCAGGCAACTCTTCATCAGCCGATTACACAGGTGTAAACGGTCTGGAAGACGGTGACTTGCTGATCAACGGT
>MDSV01024241.1_pt1 | contig 17543 bp, 21 predicted proteins | sample 810851 | NCBI WGS metagenome assembly MDSV01 (sample SAMN05326640, study PRJNA326480) | marine metagenome | isolation source: seawater | place: Atlantic Ocean: North East | collected 2012 | reverse complement strand
GATTTATTTTTGGCATGATTTTCTCCTTTATCCTTTGTATTGTTGAATAGATTGAATGATAGTAGTAAAGTTCGGATCTTTAATGATACCTTCTAACGGATTTGCTATTTTGCATAATACTGTAGAGGGGCCATCAAACATAACGTATCTTTGAGAAACACGTTCGTTTTCTTCTTTTACATCTCTACGATATAAATAACCTATTATAGTGAACCATTGAGCGATTTCACGACCGGTTTTCTTACCGATAAAGATAGGACTATAATGACGTTTTCCAGTAGCTTCTTCGTTATCGTGTTCCATAAGGGCGGTACAAATGACGTTGATAGGTAGATCTCTCAATGTTCTGATAAGGCCTTTTGTTGCGTCTGCAAGTTTTCCGTAATCTTGCAATTGCATTGTATCTCTTCTAGCTTTTTTCAAGATATCGTCTTGAATTAGTCTTTGTGTTTCTGTCAAAGAATCGACTACTAACGTTTTATATTTTGCTAGTGACTTATCGCCATTCCTCAAAGCACCTACTACGTTTCTTACATCTTGAGCTGTATTGACATAAATAATATCAGCTTCCGGATTACTCGCATTGATTGATGTAATCGCTTGCCGTTCTGTAAGTAATACTAACACCGGTCCAGGCCCTGTAACTGCTAGGGTTGTTTTTCCGGCTCCAGAATCACCATAAAGCAAAGCTTTGATCGGTGCATTGGATGAAGCTTTGGAAGCTTTTTCTATCTTAAAAGACATATTTTTTCTCCGTTGAATTAGAAAGGTAGACCTAATTGGTCTGAGTTAATTATATCATAATCTGTATTATTTTCAATCTTTTTCCAATATATTTTATACTTTATTGTTTCATTTATATCTTCGATTGCTACATTCGGTTGACATAAATAACTATATTTACAATTGAGATATTGTTGGCATATAGGATACCTAGAAGCTGTATATTGAAATGTGATATTATCGGTATTGATAAGTTTTGTTTTCAGTTCATGCATAGAGCAAGCTGTACTATAATCTTCTAATGCAGATCGTATCATATCATTTTCATTGATTGATGTAATCAAAAAACAGAAGTAGTTTGGATCTGCTTTGGTCTTTAGCATTTCCAAATGTTCTTCATAATCACTTCTATCTAATTCATATTTGATTATAGATTCTTCATATATCCAACTCGGAACAAGTTTGGCCTTAGCTGTTGATAGTTTGCCGGACTTCAACGGTTCCGGTGGTTTTGGCACTTTACTATGGCATAGATCCCAAATAACGCCTTTGACTTCATATTTTGATAAATACGTCATATCTCCATGTTTGATTTCGTAATCAAGTAAAGAACAGTAGCCAGATAACTGCATATCAAACAAAAACTTTCGTTCGTATGAATTAGGTTGTGATGTTGTCTTATGATCCAGTATATAAAGCGATTTTGTTCCACGTTTGAGAAGTATAGCGTCAGCTTTTCCTACTTTCCAATATGGTATAGATACATCAATCAAATTGGAGCGTTCTTTGTTGATACCAGCTGGATACAAACAATCATCAACTTCTATCATATATGTCTTTGGACTATAGACCTCACCGGTCTGAGGATGAAGTATAGGCCTGGCTAGAGTTTGCTCTATTGCTATGATTTCGTATTCTTTATGAAGTATGGCCCAATGATCGCACCAGCCTACGATAGCTCTTTTCATTCTATCCAAACAGTTTTCTATCCATTCTTCTTTAGCTTCTTCGATTACTTGTATTGATTCACGTTCTTCTTCAAAAGACTTTCTACCTACAATTTCAATCAGTTCCAGAGCTTCTTCTTTGGTTATACATTTATCTGTGTTTTTCATTCTTAATAACGCATGTTCCATTATTACATGCCAAACGATTCCATATAAGAGGGCATCTCCTTTTTCTGTTGTTGCTATATTCATCAAATAGCCATACGACCATTTTCTTTTACAACCTAGTTCAACGAATTCGCTATTTGTAAAAGTCCAAGCTGGACCGATCTGTTTGATTCGTTCGCTATCTTCATATCTATTCATTACGGTTTGATATTCTGTTATGTTCATTGTTCATTCTCCTTGTTAATTATTCATAACATGAAGAGTGTTATCTTTGTCGGTCACTTTCTGACAAAAAGAAGAAAGGGCAACCAACGAAATGAGTCACCCTTTCAAAAGCAAATCCCCTAAAACTTTAACAACGGAGAAGGGAAATTGCTTGGCTGTTTTTGTCAACGAACAATTTAAGTATTACACAAAATGATTTAGTATGCAAATTAAAAGAGTTTTAATTGTCTTTGATGTTCTTCTAATCTATGTATTGTTTTCTGATAGTATTCTTCATTTATTTCATAACCTTCAAGATCATACTTCAGCTCATGACAAGCTATTGCAATACTGCCAGACCCAATATGCGTATCTAGGATCTTATATCCTTGCTTTGCATAAGTATTAAGTAGCCACATATATAGAGCTACCGGCTTTTGTGTTGGATGAATTCTATTTGGATTTTGACTTCTATGTTCATACATTTTCATTACACCTTTGAAGCTAGTCCACGCCATTTCCCAACGTGAAAAAGACGGCATACAATTCCTTTTATCCCAACAAATACATTCTCGTGTCGGTGGTAGATCGAAGTAGTTACCACCCCAGATAATCTGATTCTTTGATACTCGAAACAGCTGATCAAAATATTCTTTTGGTGGTTTTATATCCCATTTGTTTACTTCTCTACGTTCAAAAGAAGATCCTTTTTTTCCACCCATTTGCATACCGGCCTGGAGCATTCCGTAAGGCGGATCGACAATAGCTAGATCAAATTGGTCTGTATCCATTGACTTCATAGCCAATAAACAATCTCTATTATATATGTTTATCATGTTGGCCTCTAGAATAGTTTCATTTGTTTATCTACTTTTTTCCAAGTCCACTTCTTAAATTCACCTTCTAACGGTTGATCTATTCTAGCTCGTGCTATTGCAACATATTCTTCTTCACGTTCAAAACCATGTGCTCTGATTCCTATTGTTCTACAAGCTACAACTGTAGAACCACTACCACAATAAGGGTCTAGTATAAAACTAGCGTCATTTGGCATTTTCACCAGTGTAGCCAGATATTTCATCAAGTTTAAGGGTTTTACTGTTGGATGAGTGTTTTTATATTTTGCACCTCTACGACCGGCAGCTGGATTATTCATGCCGGCACTTCCTTCTTTTCTGTTTGCTACGTCATGACCTTTCTTTCCTATAAAGTGTTCCAACCCTTGTTCTTTTTCTTCTTTGGTCGGTTTGCTACATAAAAAAGCTCTAAAGTGTTCTTGAAATATATCTCTACATTCTTCGGACCCGTCATGTATTACATTTGCAGGCCATCTCGCTCGAGTCAAAGCATGAGTATCAACAAAATATGGTATTTCTCCATTATTTTCGTCTTTCTTTTCTTCACAATATTCTATTCGATTGATATCTTCACCGATCCTACATTCATCAATATTGATTCCAGATGTACCGTGTTCTTTGGCATTATTTACATAGTTCTTATCTACTGCTTTCATAGCTATGATTATAGGTTCAAAGGCCGGTTTCAGAGCTGTTCCGTATCCCTCCCATTGTTCTGATTCTTCACAAGCTGGTTTCGTTATTTCAATACTTGTATTATGTACTTCATAACCACTTTCAGCTGCTTTCGTTCCTTGTATGGATGAAGCTCTAGCCGTTCCTGTGACTTGAATTCTACCTATGACTTCACGTTTCAAGCCTTTATCTTTATCTATTGCTTTCGATATATCCATTGACTTCGGAAACCCTGAAGCATATAACCACATTATTGTATCTCGAAGCTGCCAACCAGCATCCTCCATATTTACCGCCATTCTATGAAAGGTTCTTGCACCCCCAAAAATAAGAGCATAGCCTCCAGGCTTTGTGATTCTCAACATTTCTTCAAAGTGTTTTATACTAGGAACATCATAATCCCACTTTTTACCCATATACGATAGGCCATAAGGCGGGTCCGATATGATAGCTGTATATGTATTGTTGGGCGTTTGTTTCATCAGTTCTAAACAATCACCATGAAATATTTCATGTCTGCGTTTCTGACTTGTTTCGTCTGTTGACATGTTGATCTCCTAATCTTCTAATAGAGTATATGTAAACGTATCACCCCATTGTTCAGCTGATCTCTTACACAACGATATAAACATATTATATTCATTTGGGTTAGCGAAAACTTGACATCCGGCTGACCATTTATCTACTTGTGTTGATTCTCTAGTAGCATTTGATCGGTGGATATTGATTCCAAAATAACCGTTTTGATATGTTTCAGCTTCAAGATCTATTTCTCGATCTTTGGTATTGTCACGATATACTCTAACTTTTCCAACTTGTGTAAGAGCTTCATATTTACCTCTGTGAAGTCCTAACTTATGACTACTTCTATATTGACCTGCTACCAGAATAGCTGTACCTTCAACTCTACTCGGATTCTGCAAGTGATAGAGGCCTGGATCTGTTGTTATCTGAAATTTCAACTGCACCCATTCATCAGATTCATCCTTGTAAACGACATATAGCCAATCATCAAACTTGTTAGCTTCTCTCGTTATCGATCTAACACCGATTATATTTAGATTGTACTGACCTCTTTCAAAAGTCATGTGACCGTTCTGTTCTACTCTACTCAATATTCTAGGTTTCATTTTCATATCTCCAAAGTGTTTTGTAATAATGTTATCTATGACTTTATTGTATTGCAAATTATGATTTTGTTTCAATCGCTTTAATACTTCTTTATCATAATACGCTTTTGCTTTGAGCTTCTTAAAATCAGGCTTCATTTTTAGTCCAATCATGTGGGAAGTTCATCATATACTCTACATAGTTTGGATTCACCATGTACTTGTATTTTATTCGATCCTCGTCAGTAGTTCCTAACTTTCTAAGCATAGAATATAACAACGTATCAAAAGTCATAGTAGAATCACAATGACTCAATCTTTTTCCGTCAGCTTTGCAAGGGGTGAAGTACGATTTTTTATATTTGCGTTCTAATGTATATGATATTGTATTTGATTCATATAGAACACCATTCAACATTTTGCCGTTCTGTGGTAGTATTTCTGAATATTCATTGTCTGTATTCCATAGATTCAGCTGATCGCTAATTATTCTATTATCTTTGATTCGAGCGTTTAGTTTTGCTTTACTCGGAAATACGGATCTATTTCCAGATATCAGAAAACTATCTTTTATACAAAGTCCTATCAGCTCACTACATGCCGGCACGATAGCATTTCCAAGCTGTTCAATTCTCGTTCTATGCTTGTTGCGTAACTTAATTTCAATATCATTTGTTGGTATCATTTCAAATACACTTGGATCTTCATTCCAGTATTCTTTCATTTCTATATTTCTTTCAAAAGAATAATCTAATTCTCTATCATGATTCGGATATGCAACGGCAAACCAACGTCTACGCAAATGAGGAGCACCGAGCTGTTCAGCCGATATCGTTACCCATTCAACAGAATAATTGATGTTATGCAACGTAATCAACACTTCATTCAAGCATACACTTCTGATATTCGGAACATTTTCCACAACTACGATAGACGGCCTATATTCTTCTATGATTCTTACCATTTCAAACCAAAGGCCGGATTTGGCTCCAGCTAGACCGTGTCGAGTAGAAGTATTTGCAATAGAAATATTTTGGCAAGGAAACCCACCACACAAAATATCTATATCCATATCTACAGTTTTTTTATTGATATTCTTTACATCATCATATATTGGTATATCGTTAAATCTTTTTGATAATAATGATATGTTAGCTTTATCGTTATCACATAGAAAAGCGGTTTTGAAAGATAGAGCTTTATTCAAACCCATTTCAAAACCACCGATTCCAGAGAATAAACTTCCGAGTTTTATCATTCAGAAGCTCGTAATTCTATAACATTTGATTCTTCTACTACACTTGATAGCATTTCTTCTAGATCAAATCGTTCACTATGAACATCCGTTATCTTAACCATTTCGGTTTTGTCTGTTCCAGTCTTATGATTGTTGTATGTATAGATAAACTTCGGAATTTCGCATTTACCAAACGCAAACTTTATTCCTAGATCAGTAGGTCTATACATTCCTTGTTCTTCTTCAGAACGCTCAGCTAGTCCCCAATGAACAACATAGGGATAGTCATGACTATGATAATCACATTCTTTGAAGTGAATATATTCACCTTTTCCCTGACTCTTTGACTTCATTGATAGAAATACGAGACTCTGTAAGAATACACACATGTTTTTTGATACTTTTCTTTTGTATTCTTTAACGTATTGATCACAACAATCGCAACGTGTTCCTCCAGGCTCTCTACGAAGTATCTTCAGCTCTTCACGTTGTACTATCACCGCCAAATCAAGCATGACAGCTGAAACTAGAGATGGATACATTTTGACGATCTTCTTTAATAGATACGTTTTTCTAGATCCGATATATTTACTCATTTCACCACAAATCCAAACTCTCAATTTTTCACTTTGTTCCGGTGATAGGTTTGGCCTCGAAGTCAACGAATCGATCCAGTTATATCTTACTTCATCACTTGCTACATTACTCATGTTTATCTCCGTATTTAAGATTCTTAATTATTATAACACATTATGAGGTATGCGTTATGTTTATCATATTATTTTTCAATAGATACTTAATGATATCTTCTTTCGGTATTGATATTACTTCTTTATCATCATTCGTCTTTCTAGCTGTTCTTTCACGATTCAGAACAATATTTATATTTGCGTTTAATCGTTGTATTTCGCTATTCTGTTTTTCAATCAACTTCGTTTGTCTTTCAATACGTTCTTCTAATCGTATTGTTTTATCAACCAGTGTTTCTAGCCAAGTACCAACAATATGATTTTCAGTATCTACAACATTTTGCACAGCTTGTTCTACTATATCAAAAGTCTTATTTTCCTCCGGACCAGAATATATAAGATTTGCTACAGTACAATCAAACACTTTTGCAAACACTTCTAAAACTGTATCTTTCACAAGCTTATGAGGCTGACTTTCAATCTGTTTATAATGAGAAAGCGAAATTACAAAGTCTAATTTTTTAGGATCATCTTTGTAGATTGAATTCACATGTTTTACAAACTTCGATTGCGTTGCAAAGTGTTTTTTTCTCAATGCTTTCAATACTTTTGTATCGATGATATATTTTTTTTTGTATTCTATATGTCGTCTAGGCATGTTTATTCTCCGTTGTAGTAGGTAGTAGAATCATTATATCACAAAACGTATTACTCTGTGATATTATTTATGATTTTATTTAACTTTGTACTTCTTCTTTATGTATTTTTCTGATGAAAATAGTGTCGGCCTGGAGGACTAATTCCAATCCTAGAAATTCCATAAATCTCATAACCGTATACCAAGGTGGTTGACGTTTATCAGATCCACTAGCTAACGTAGAGCATGATTGTGGACTTATTTCAAGAAACATAGCTGTTTCAGTATTGTTGTGACCGGTTTGGGCCATATATGTAGCTCTTAAATCTCGAAACAGAGCTTGTCTCGGGGGTTCAGAACCTTTTAATGAGTACTTTCCATACGACATGTGATCTCCTTTGGTATATATTCAATAATAACACAAAATGATCTATATGTCAATATGTAGTATTATGTTGGTGGTGAAGTCTTAAAAGGGTGACTAGAAGGAAGTAAGGCCTCTAAATTCCACTTCCAAGCTAGATATCCTTCTGTCTTTTGACGAATCGTATCTGTCATTCCACCAGAACCAACTTGAACCAATAAATATTCTGCTAGATCAAATGAACCATATAGATAATCCGGAGCTGTTTCAGAAAAAACTCGTCTACCTAACATAAACAATAAAGCTGGATCTGATAAATCGAAATTCAACGGTCTATCGGATGATACTGTTGATACTAATGATCCATTAAAATAAACACCTGCAACATTCGATCCAGAACCAAAAGATATGATTTCTAGTATTCCCCAATTCTGCATTACAAAGGCCGGTCCCGCCACTTGAGCTGCACTATTGTTGAAAAATCTTCCATCTCTGTCGTGTGTTGTACTACTTAAAATAGAATTCACAGCTTCAAATTGATATCCTCTTCCGTAATTACCAAGTGGAGCTACTGTATCATCAGGAAGTGAAACAGATCTGCCATCTCCAACTATACCATTATTTTCCCAAAATCTAATCACTGCAAACATACCTACGCCTAGATTAAATCCCGAATTAAATATATCGAATCCAGAATTGATAGCTCCTTGTAGAAAATTGTTCTTTGATCGATCAAAACGAACATAAGCCAAACTATTCAACGTAGCTGATGTCGGAGACTCCGGTCTATTACTACCAGTTTGAGTTAATGAATAACTTGAACCTAATCGAGTTTGTGAAGAATCTGCCCATGAATCTACAAAATCTCCAGTCTTTGTTAAACCTACATCACCTCTTAACCATAGAATGAGAAATGTAGATGTTAGACCTGAAGCTGTGTCATAGAAACTGTTTGGATATAGGCCAGTATAAGCTCCTGTTCCGGATGAAGTATATTGGAATATCGTGAAGTTATCCACATAAGCGGTCCCACCTTGCATTTGAATACCAGCATATCCAGTAACCAAAGCTGAAACAGAAGAATCTCCGGCATTAACTAACACTTCATCATCAACTATGAATTGAATCGTTACGGGATTTGTTCCAAATGTATTCAATCTCATAGTATGCAATACACCATAAGTATATGTATCATTTGAAAGTGTAGAACTAGCTAACACTGTATCAACACCTGAAACTCTTCTAACGATTTCAGCAACCCCATCTTTTGGCGATATTCTTCCAATATAACAAGATTCAGCTGTTGTAGGGGCCGTAGTAGTAAGAGCTGAAGCACGGCTAACTATGCCCAATGACGCTCCATTAAACGTAGTAGCACTGACGTATGTTGGAAACGCATAATTCAGTGTAACGGCATAATGAACATCAGTGAAATTTGTTGTTGTTCCTGCCAATGTAAACAAATAATCTTCTGCATACTGACTTTGACCAGCTGTAGTAACTAATACTCTACCGGTTAATAGGCCTGTTGGATCGTTTATAGCTCCCCAGCCAGATCCTCCGCTCCAATTGCTCTTTGACATTATCCTCTCCCTTCACCACGTTGATGATATGGTATTGTAATATCATGAATCAGATTACCGAACTTAATCAAACTCGATCCACGATCAAATTTTTGAAGTAATACATAACCACCTAGCCAAAATATTTCACTTGTTGGATGAGCTATCATGTTGTGTAGAGTCCAGTGTAGCGGTTTCGGTAGGACTTTCGTTATCAGTTTGTTTCCTGTTTTCATTTTTTGTATCCTTTCTTATGATAGTGACATTATTCTGAGCTATTGCTCGAATGATCTGATCGTCAGTTTCTGAAGGATTTCTTTTTGCCATTTCAAACTGATGTTTTCGAACAGCTCTATTACTGTTCCAACGTCTAATATGAAACCAATTTAAATCGTCTGACATGTCTTTTCTCCTATCGGTTGTCACCACTTCCTTTTATCGTACCACGTTCATATCTACTTTGTAACTTCTTATTATTTTCTTTGGCTATCGTTTCTAGATCTGTTCCGATTTCTCTAGCACATGCTGAAACGTACCATAGAACATCACCAAGCTCTTTGATGATATCATATTTCTTCTTCTGTATTCCTACTTCTATGCTTTCTTCATCACGAATTATCTTTTTGATCTTTCCAGAACATTCACCAGCTTCTTCAACCAGGCCCAAAAATACATAGCAAAGGCCTATATTATTCTCTCTAGGGTAGTTAGCCGTTTTTTCAGCTTCTCGGTCGTATTCATCAAATGTCATTCGATTACTTCTTCTTCTTTGAATACTTACCACTTCGAACATACTTTCTTTTTGTCTTTGGTTCTTCTTTCTTTTTCACTACTTCTTTCTTTGGCGGTGGTTCTTCTGTCTTTGGTTCAACAGTATCTTTTCTAACTTCTTCTTTGTAAGCATTGAAAGATACGATTGACTCAATATGAGCTTTGCGTATCGTCATGACTTTGATCGTGGCCTTTGGCAAGATATTATCTTTGATTCTTTCATCAACACCATGTAGCTCCATATAATCAGCTCCCAATATCGCACTTTCAAAAATAGCTTTACAAGGGATCGGTGCTATTTCTTTGGCACCATTCAATTTAATATAAATCACAAACATAAAAAAGCTCCTTTCTATATCATTTTGTATAACATAGAAAGGAGCCGAATACAATAAATTGTATTATATAAATTCTCCAACCCGAAGAAATTATTTTTAACTATTATGCGGTATAAATAACAGAAACAGTTTCTGAAGCTGCCACAGCTGAATTCAATGTTATTATAGTATTCGATCCGTTATCTGCAATTGAAAATTCACCTTCTTGAGAAGTAGAATTTACCTTTGTTAATAATTGACCGTTTTGAGCTACAATAACGCCATTCTGCCAGTTAGTATTTGTTACTCTATTCGCTAGTGTAAATGTAGCGGTAGCTGAACCAGTAAAACTTTCTGCGTATGGTCTAAATGACACTTCAGCAAATGTAAGGCCTCCAACGTTTAACACACCACTAGCAGCTGATAAACCTGTTCCGGCTACACCAGTCATAAGATCAGCAATACTTTCTTTCTTTGAACTGTTAGTATCATCAGCGTCTATAATCGCTATGCTATCATTGGCTACGTTTACTGTTGCAGCTGTTAATTCATTGAGATCTAGAGCCATTACAGCTGAACTAGCACTTAAACCATTTCCAGCAAATAATGTAGCAACATCATCAATACTTTCTTTTCTTATCGAATCAGAAGAACCGGTATCAGAAAATGCTATAAAGTCACCGGAAGCTATTGCAGCTGCGGTCATGCTATTAATATCTAAGGCTAGAACACCGTTAGAAGATCCTAGACCAGCCCCAGCGAAAAAAGCACCTAAATCAGTGATTGTTTCTTTTCTTATGTTGTTAGAATCACTTGAATCTGAAAATGCGATTTCATCAACACCTTGTATAGCTGCACCAGTCAAACCGTTAATGTCTAACGATAACACTGCTGAGGCAGCTGCAAGTCCAGTACCGGCAAATAAAGCTGCTAAATCGTCTACTGTTTCTTTCTTCGTAGGCTTTCCACCAGCACTATCATCCGCAAACGCAAGGAAGTCACCACTAGCTATTACTTCTGATGTTAATTCTGCAATATCCAAAGCTAGAGCTTGACCACCGCCACCACTAAGACCGTCACCGGCTACAGAACCAGCTAATTGATTTTCAGTTATTCCAGCGTCTGAAACTTTAATACCACCGGCCCCTACAGTAATTGTAGAACCATCATTTTGAACTGATAAAGCTGAAGCTCCACCACCTGTCAAACCATTTCCAGCTGCACTTGCTTTGATTCTTAAAATGTCACTAGCGATTTCAAGAGTATTATCATCAACATTAACCGATAACGTATTTCCAGACTTTGAAAGACCATTTCCAGCTGTTATTTGACCAGCACCGTTAAACTGAACAAATGTTAGACTTGTGAAACCAACTTGAATAGGTTGATTTGTGGTTAATGTAAATCCGTTATCTCCATTTGTTGTACCTTCTTCGATAAACACAGCTGCACTAGCCATTTCAGAACCAATATCAAAATCTGTCGTTCTAGTTAGTACTGAGTTAGTTACAGCTTGACCGTTTGCAAATGTGGAGCCTCCAGTGATACAACCGGCTTGTGTAAGTGAATAAGTGACTGCTTTTCCGTTTCCACCGGTTCCGGTAGTTACTAACGATACAATAACTTTATCAGGATCTACATTGTCTATTCGAGCGTCAAGATCAGGATTTGCCGTTAAAGAATCTCGCAAAGATAAAGATACTTCTTGATTGACCGAAGTAGCTGATTTTACAAATTGGTTACCTATTCGGCCTGGATTACTTAGTACAGCTTCCATTATTACTGTACTATTATCAGCCTTTGTAAATGTAATCTTATCGCCACTACTACCGGTAGCAAATGATTGAGGTGAAGTAGTTTGACCACCTAATTCAAAAGCTGTCATAGCATTACTAGCTATTTGAGGATTATCACTAGAAGCTCCTGCCTCCGCTAAATATATAAATCTTTGAGATCCACTCTGATCTATTTGGAATTTTCTAGGATTTTGAGCTTCTATAGCATTTGTTAGATTCGTCATTGTGTCAGCTGCACTAGCACCTATTACTACATTACCAACACCATCTCCAAATGTAAATGTGTGTGATGTTCCAGAAAAATCATCAATAACAAGATTTGATACGTTATTGACTAGGTTTGCGTTGTCTACTAGATCGACAAGTACTTTTCCTTTTACACCACTTGTAATGTTACTTGCATTTGCTATAGTTACTTCAACTGAAGCTCCTAATGCGTTTCCGTCTGTTGAAAGCTGATAAATACCGTTTTCAGCTGGATCTGTTGTCTGATTTTTCAACAGTATACGATCACTTGCTCGAAGTGTAACGCCATCTTGTGTAATTCCGGAGTTTGTAACTGTAAGAGTAGCACCAACGCCATCCGTTCCATTTGCATAAGTACCAGTAATGTTAGCTGTTGAAGCTGCTCGACAAGTGTCTTTCCAGTTAAGGCCGTTTATAACACTGTCAACGTAACTCTTAATAGCTACTTCGCTATCAGATGTAGGGGTTTTATAAGTTAATGATGTAACACTAGAAAAATCGTAGTTTCCAGTAGTTAGATCTATTTTACTAGGATTGATAATCGCGTCAATTAATTGATCGCGAACAAATTGTATAGCCATAATTGCTCCAAATAGTATAAAAAAATAAAAGATTATTGTTCAGAAGGTACATAGTCTACGATCAAATATTGACCTACTAGAGGAACAAATGTCGTTGAAAATGTCTTATTGGATAATTCTGTTATTGTTTCGCCTACTATTTGACGTTGACCATTCCAATACACTCTTAAACTACCACTAGAATATTGGTTTGTCAAAGAAAATGTGGTAGCTGATCCAGTTATTTGAGAACTGATATTTTCTGTGATTTCTTCAAGATCTCCCGAACTAGAACCGGAACAAATGCGTTGTGGATACCTTCCTTCAGGCCATTCTTTTGAAAAGCTTTCTATTGTTACTTGTCTCGGATTGTTTCTAGGATTCTGAAACCAACCTACGATATTATTGATGATACCTAAACTATCTTCAAAAGTTTCTATTGTTAATGTAGTAAGAGCTGAAACGCTTGGATTTGGAACGGGTCCCCAGCCTCCTGTCGATACATCATTAAACGTTTCTCTCGTCAATCTAGGAAGATCGCTTTTGTCTGATAACGAACTGTCAACAGTTTCTTCTGAAAAAGCTGTTTGATTCCACGTTGCACCACCACTATTTGAAAGAGGTTGTACTTGAAACATAGTGAAAAAGTTATTTACAAAACTACCGAATTCAGCCAGGCCTTTATCTGCTACTGTTTGGCCTTGTAGTAGTGTGTTCGTATTCCAAACCTGAGTAGTAGCATTTTGAGCCGCATTTTGAGCCGGATTATTCAAAATAAAAGCTATCATGCTTTCTGTAGTTTGGAACAAACGATCATTGACACCCAAACTATTCAATTGTTCAGCTTTGTTCGTACTCTGATTGATAATGTTCATTGATTGAACTGTATTTGCGGTATCTATATCAGATTCGCCAAATAATGTAGCCATATCTTGTTGTTCTTCTGTTATTGCTAGCTCTTCTTCTTCTGTTGATTGACTTGCTACAAGCACCTCCCACGATTGAATTCCTGTTGATGAATCTACCGGAAACCCACCAACAACCCAAGTAGAATTGCTTTGTTCAGACAAATTCATTCCTAAATAATTAATTGCTTTCAGTACATCAACGGGCGTCATGATTGAAGCTGATATATCATTATTTGAAACTCTAGAAGCACTAAAAATAGAAACTAGACTATTATTGTCAGCTATTGATATGTTAGCGAACGCATTACCAAATTGAATTGCTATTCCGTTTGGCAATACCCCATTCAATGTCGTTACTGCATTATCGAAAAAAGTATTGAGATCCGAAGCTGTATAGCCAGAAGATCGATCTACTGTTAAATTTCCAGCCATTTATTATCTACTTAATCTTCCACTTCTGCCAAATAACTTCTTTGTTTTGGCTACTGAAACAGCTATTTTAATGATTGTTGCTATCAGTTTATCATCAATAGCTTCTATGGCCTGGCCTACTGCCGGATTCTTCTTTATTATCTTCGTAAAGTCTAACATTCCGTCAATCATTAAAGATACTTGTTGAATTGTATCTTCTTCGCTAAAACCTTTTTCAGATAGTATTTCAGCAAGCTCAACGATTTCATTGATTGGAAGTGAAGCTAATAGTGTTTTGTATATTTCTCTCTGATTTGACATGTTGATCTCCTGATTCGAGTAAGATTATCTTAACACATAACCATTTATGACATCAAACAAAATCCATAATTTAAATACGATAGACACTTTTCCTCTTTGGTAGGACAAAGATTCTACTGTTCCATTGATATTTGAAATGTTTAATTTTTCGTCAGATAGCTGAATATTATCTCCTACTTTCAACAGAAAAAACAGTTTTGGAGATCCTTCATACTCTACTGTATATGTAGGAAATGTATAGTGATTTGATAACCAATCAATAATATATTGAGCTGTTGTATCATCAAAGACATTTATAGCTAGAACCGGTTCCATTTCTCTGATGCCGATCTTCTGTTCTGATAACTTACAAAGGTTGTGATTTGTGGAATTTCTTTCAATCGTTTTGTTATAGTTATCGTTCATAGCATTATAATCATACTGAAGTGTAAACTTGTTATATATTTCTTCTCTGCTCGATTCTGTAAAACCGGATACTCGATCAAATAGAAGATTTTGACCAGATACCAAGCTTAAAACCGAATACTTTGGGTTTCTATCAGTGAACACCAGGCCGATTCCTTGAGCTGAATAAGCTAACTGAATCATAGGAAACGAACCGAGAAGAGTGCTAGATATGAATTCCATTGTTGTAGTTACATTATCACCACTTCCATTGATACAAACGTTCGAGGATAGCCCTTGTGGTTCTTTCAGCTTTGATCTGCTAGTCAGTACTTCATCAATGCCCTTTATTCCAAATTCTGTATAGTTTGACAATAAGAACACTGCCAAATCTATTACTGTGAATTTATCGTTCTTCTTTATTACATCACAATATACTGTATCTGAATCTGTAAACGTGTTTTCTCCTATTATATAATTTGGAGAATCTACAAACTCTATTCCAGTGTAAGGTCTACTAAGCTCATCATATTCATATATAACTCGCCATTGATACAAACTAGGATTAGTAATTAGGCCGTTCATTGTAGCGTCAGCTTCGCTTACTGTACCAGTACCATTTCTAAAAACCTTTTTCACTTCGATATCATGACTATAGGCCACTAGATATTTTGGCGTTAGAATATTCATATCGATCATAATAGCCGGCACTTTATTCCAACGATTAAATATTAACGGATACCTTTGACTTTGTTGATTCTCCGGTAGATCGGGCAAACTTTCTTCGGTTGTAATATATTCCGGTATAATCTTATCTACGGTCAATTTAGGATCTGATATTGTTATCTCTACAGTTTCTCGATCAGCTCCAAAACTCACACCTGATATCATATCACCAATCATAAACACAAATCGCTTTTCATAGGGCACATCATCATCAATCAACGATAATTCAGCTGAACCAGCTAGCATATTACCGCCAAAAACAATATCCAGAGCATTTACACGTCTACCGTCTATCGAAACTGTAAACGATCTTTGACTCGGAGATCCACCTTTCCAATCATAACTTTCATTGATATTCGGTTCGTTGATCAATAACGGTTCATAGACTACAGCTGAATTATTTGAATCATACAATGTTACGGATTGCGTACTCATCCGGATTCGTTTACCATTCGCAAAAATGATATCTACACCGACTAGAGGATATATTTTATTCTGTTGGAAACGTGATTGCCAAAACGAATTAACTATCGTGCTACTATCAGTTAAATCAAATAAATCTCTAAGCTTCATTGTATTTGGATGGCCTCTTGATAAATTCGTTCATAATCTTCATGTAATATATCGATCATGCCAATTATCGGTTCTGATACATTATCTGTTTTCAATAGTAACACCATTCTGATACATACTTCTAAATTTAGTTTGTTTCTCAATACATGATATCCTTGTGGATCTAGAGCTTTGATCCCTTCTTCAGATAAATATTGTCTACTGTCACCGAGAGCTATAGCTTCCCAATTCATTTCTATTATTTCATCCGTTGTAAAACATAATATATCATTGTCTTTTATCGCCATTTGCTTTCCTATTGTTGATTGTTTTTCTATAGAAGTCATAGACTTCATCATGATATAGACTTGTGAACAAAACATTATCAGTTCCCTCTACAACACCATACCATTCTTTTGTTTCATTAGATTCTTCAGAAACAAACCACATCATTCTTACGATATAAGACTTATCTTCATATTGATGTAAACAAATCATGCAATTCTCCGTTGATCTAGTGTTCTATATTATATCACAATTTGATGTAATATCCTACTAATTTAATATCTTTTCACAAGCTTCTAGTATCAGTTTATCGAAGTCTAACCCTAGCTCATTGGATATAAAAAAACAGATTAAACATAGATTATATGGCGAACATGAACTTTGTCTGTATTCACGTTTATAGCTCATGATTGTTTGATATTCTATGATATTCTGTTGTATCAACTTCTGTATCATTTCTTCTGTCATGTATTTCTTGAAAAATTCTGTCATTCTTTATCCTTGCAGCTGCTTTGATACCTTGCAATAAGAGCTTGTTGAAGTCCAGGCCTAACTCTTTTGATAGGGCCATACTTAAATAAATGATTGATAATGTACTAGGTTGATGTTTTTTTTCGGTCCACCTGCGTAGTGAATCTTTATCAATGCCGGCCTTTCTACAAAAATATCTTTTCTTTCGATATGGAATTAAATCTATGAAGTCCTGTATCGTCATTTGATACCTTTCATCAGCTCTTCGCAATACTTTGATATCATCATATAGTGATCTCTTTCACGAGCTGCTATAAGACGATTTGACATAGCATTATATGTATTGATACACATTTTCAGATATTCGATCTTCTTCTTTTTATCGATCTTTTTTTTCATAGCAAGATCTATTCGTTCTCTGTCTTTATGGCCTACTTTATCAAGATCGACTCTCGGTTTCTTTTCTCTCATTCTTCTTTTCTCCTTTCTTTGGATTTTGTTGTTTTTGATAGCACTCGGAACAAGTATGTAAGCTGTTATCTTTGGAACAGAATCGCCAGCCCATATACTTAAATACATCAACTTCATTCATGTTATAAACTGTCGATTCTTTTTCACACTTG
>MDSV01128262.1_pt1 | contig 17545 bp, 12 predicted proteins | sample 810851 | NCBI WGS metagenome assembly MDSV01 (sample SAMN05326640, study PRJNA326480) | marine metagenome | isolation source: seawater | place: Atlantic Ocean: North East | collected 2012 | reverse complement strand
TTATAAGAAAACTTGAAACTTGAAAGAGTAGGGAAGAAGAGTCTTCTTCATGTCGTGCGTGCAGGAAGTTTCTACCTCGTCCTAGTTGGATTATCCTTGTGCGTTGCAGGAGTGGTATTTGTTGCGCTCATGTGGCGAAGTTTTGATCGAGCGTCTGACCAGAGGGCGTGGACCGAGGTGCAGTCGACGATCATTGAGTCTAGAGTTGACCAGCGTCAGATTGGATCGGAGGTGGAAGTAGAGCATGGTTTTTTTGTGGCTTATGGCTATTCGTATGAAGGAGTAGCCTACACTTCGGAGCGATACAGCCTGCGGGGTTCCCCCTGGAGTTCTTCGATGGAGAGGTCCCAGCGCCGGGTAGATCAGTTTCCTGTAGGTTCAGTGGTCACCTGTTTCGTCGATCCCGTCGACCCTGCCTTTTCAGTTCTAAAGCTTGATTCCAAAGCTCCGGGTTACTCCCTTTGGTTTCCAGCAATTTTCATCATTGGAGGCCTTGGCATGATCGTGGGTGCGATCCGGGGAGACCTGATACTCAAGCGCTCGCAAGTGACAAAGGACTGAGAATATCCTGTTGAGGGCGAGGTTCAGCTAGAAGTTACTTTTACGAGGAAGCCCTTGCGACGCGCAGAGGTGAGCATCCCGTGCAGCAGCCAGAGAGATGCACCCAGAAAAAGTATGTTTGTAGCAAGAGCAGATGCCATCTGGCTCGCAGGGAAGGTGCCAAACTCGATAACTTGTCTCATTCCTTCAAAGACGTGTGTGGAGGGCAGAGCGTGCGCGACAGGTTGCAGCCATCCCGGCAGGGCAGAAACCGGATAAAATACTGCTGAGAAGGGCTGAACCATGAAGGGGACTGCCCATGCAAGAGACTCAGCGCCGTGGCCGAACCTCAGGATAAGGCTGACAGAAACGAGACCGAGAGCCCAACCGAAGAGAAGGAGGTTGAGATAAAAGGGAACCAGAGCGAGCTCGAGATTGAAGAGATTGAACTGGTAGGCGACGATTGCAATCAGGGCTAAAATCACTCCAGTGAAGATCACCCGGCACAATCCAACCAGAAACATTGCGCCGACGTATTCGGTGATTCTAACCGGTGCCGCAAAGATGTTCAAAAGGTTGCGGGTCCAGACATCCTCAAGGAAAGAGATCGATACGCCCTGCTGGGAACGGAACAGTGCATCCCAGAGAATGATGGCCCCGATAAGATAGGTGATCGTTTCTGGAAAGTTGCCAGATCCCTCGGATTGAAGATATTTTGTCAGGAATCCCCAGACGAGAAGCTGCACGAAAGGCCAGAACACGAGCTCGATGATCCGCACCGGGTGACGGGTGTAGAGCCAGAAATAGCGCAGGGCGATTGAGCCAAGGATGCGAAAGTTCATGCAGTCGAATCTGTGGCTATTGATCGCCACCTGATGACGATCTGGTAAGCCATGCGAAGGGTGGATGTGAAATTCAGGCCAGAATCTCCTTAACGACCCGGGCCTCTTCTACACCGGTGAGCCGTTGGTCCAGCCCTTGGTAGCGGAAGGTAAGCTTCTCGTGGTTAATACCAAGCTGGTTCAGGATCGTCGCATTCAGATCACGGATATGAACTGGATCCTCCAGAATGTTATAGGAGTAATCATCGGTCTTCCCATGTTCGTAGCCCCGCTTGATGCCCGCTCCGGCCATCCACGTAGTGAAGCAGCGGCCATGGTGGTCACGGCCGTGGTTATCTTTTGTCAGCTTTCCCTGTGAGTATATCGTCCTGCCGAATTCGCCACCACAGATCACAAGGGTATCATCGAACATGCCCCGCTCCTTCAGGTCCTTGATCAATCCCGCACATGGTTGATCGATATCCTCACACTGCTGCCGTAGTTTTGAGGGCAGGCTGCCATGCTGATCCCAGCCACGATGAAAGAGCTGCTGGAAACGTACTCCTTTCTCGGCCATGCGCCTCGCCAGCAGGCAATTACGTGCAAAGCTTCCGGGCTTCTCCACGTCAGGGCCATAAAGGTCTTTTACATGTTGGGGTTCGTTAGAAATATCCATCAACTCCGGCACTTCGGCCTGCATCCGGAAAGCCATCTCGTACTGCTCAATCCGTGACTGAGTTTCCGGGTCAGCGAACCTCTTGAATGTCTCGCTGTTAAGATCCTTAAGGCCATCAAGCATCCCGCGACGTGCATCTCGATCGATGCCCGGGGGGTTATTCAGGTAAAGTACTGGCTCTCCGTTACTTCGTAATTTCACTCCCTGATGACTGGAAGGAAGAAAGCCGCTCCCCCATAATCTGTCATAGAGTGCCTGCAGTTGCCCACGCCCACGAGAGATCATGACAATATACGCCGGCATGTTCTCATTCACGCTACCTAATCCATAACTCAGCCATGATCCCATGCTTGGCTTGCCCTGCTGCTGAACCCCGGTATTGATGAAAGTGATCGCGGGGTCATGATTGACCGCCTCAGTATTCATGGTCTTGATTATCGTGATATCATCCACGACGCTTGCAGTATGAGGCAGGAGGTCCTTGTTGACCCAGGTTCCATGCTTGCCGAAGCGCTCAAACTCAAACATGGGAGCCACACAGGGAAAGGACTTCTGCCCGCTGGTCATGCCGGTTATACGCTGACCCTGGCGAATAGAATCAGGCAATTCCTTGCCATGGATTTCCCGTAATGCCGGCTTATAGTCGAAGGTGTCAATATGCGATGGCCCGCCCGGGAAGAACAGGTAAATGGCACGCTTTGCCTTGGGAGCAAAGTTTGGGAATCCCGGTAAACCATCAGCCGCCTCCACGGAACCAAAGATTCCCGGGTTCCAGAGACTGCTCAGGGCAGCGGCGCCCATGCCGTGTCCGGTATGTAACAAAAATCGACGCCGTGTTGGATCGTAATGCATTTCTTGCTGGTGTTTAATACTTTAAGAATTACCCGCGTGTCAGGGTTTCATCCATATTCAGGAGGAGCTGTCCAACTACCATCCAGGCGGCATGCTCGACTGCATCAATTGTCTCATCGCGGGCCATTTCGCCAACGGCGAGAAACTCTTTCGCTTTATTGGGGTCATCCCGGAATCTTTTTAACTGATCACCAAGAACCCGCTCAATCACCTTAACCTCGGGTTCGCTTGCGGGGCGGGACAAGGCCAGCTTGAATCCATAGTCTATCCTTGAAGCCGTATCGTTACCTCCCTCCTTAATCAACCTCTGGCCAAGAGAACGAGCGGCCTCGACAAATTGCGGGTCGTTAAGGGTGACGAGAGCCTGAAGTGGCGTATTGGTAATGGGCCGTTGAATCATGCATTTTTCGCGTGTGGGAGCATCAAAGATCAACATGTTTGGCATCGGCGCAGATCGCTTCCAATAGGTATACATGGAGCGGCGATAAAGCTTCTCACCGTTGTCGCGTTTATACCTTAGGCCCCCATTGAGAGACACTTCGTTCCAGATATTGGGTGGTTGGTATGGCTTGACGCTTGGTCCGCCAATTCTTTCTACCAGCAGGCCAGAAAGGTCCAATGCCGTATCACGAATAAACTCACCCTGCAGACGAAAACGTGGGGACCTCGCAAGCAGGATATTCTCGGGGTCGCCCTGGGCCAATTGCGGCGTTAAACGGGATGTCTGACGGTAGGTTGCTGAAAGAGCTATCTGTTTTATCATGCGTTTCACATCCCAGCCACTCTCCACAAAATCGACGGCCAGCCAGTCGAGCAACTCCGGATGACTGGGTGGACTACCTTGATTTCCAAAATCATCAACCGATTTTGTCAGTCCACGCCCGAAAAGCAGCGCCCAGTAGCGGTTAACCGCAACCCGGGCAGTGAGTGGGTTTGAGCCCGAGGTAAGCCACTTCGCCAACCCAAGTCGGTTGGAAGGGGCTCCTTCTGGAAGTGGTGGGAGCGCAGCCGGAACCCCTGGATGGACTACGGCATCAGGTCCATCCTTGATTGGTTGGTCATAGGCGCCACGATCGAGAATATAGGTCTTACGGGTCTTGTTGGCCGTATTATCCTGCATCACCATCACACTGGTGTTTTTCTGGCTCCTGATCCCGGCTTCCTCCGCCAGAAGCTTGCTGTGTAGTGCAATCAGTTTCTGGTATTCCTTGTCCTCGGTGGAAAGAAAGTGCTCGAGCAAAACTGCTTCCTGCTCTTTCGTACGGTTTGCAGCAGCAGTGGCGAGGATTCCTTTGATCGGATCCCCACCCAGTCGCTGAATCTCCGTCTCGGAAAGGTCCCGGTTGTAGATTCGCAATTCATCGACTTCACCTATGTAATTTCCCTTACCTGATCGACTGCCGATTTTAAAGGGTGTCTGCGTTGCGATGGTATCCTTGAGTGAATCCTGCTCCACCTTGTTGCTCGAGAGCTTACCATCGATAAAAATCTTAATGCCTGCGGCCTTGGATGAACCGTCATAACTAACGGCCACATGGTGCCATTTGTCTGCCGTGAGGGATTCTGACGACATCACTTTGAGGGCATTTCCTGGCCAGCTATTGACAATATGTGTGCCCACCGAGCGATTCTGAATCCAAAAATCATAGCCTCGGAAAGCCTGGCCTTCGTCTATACGGGCAATCACTGCGCCGCTGCCGTTGTTCGGAATCTTTAACCATGCAGCAAAGGTAAAGGGCTGGTCGCGTTCGCGAGCCGGCCAAGAACCGAAAGAAACCGCACTCTTGCCATCAAATCGGATCCCCCCCTGAGCACCACGCTTGGCGGGATACACCTTGCCGCCGATGTGTCCGACTCCTCCACCGACACTAGCCTTGATTTGTTTTCCTCCACGCTCATCTAATGGAAAGAAATGGGTCAAGCCGGCCGGCTCAGGTAAGGTGTCTCCTGCGGACCGCTCTGCGACATGCAGCCACTTGACGTATTCGGACATCGCCGCCTGTTTATGGTCGCTCAACTGTTTGTCACTGGCATCGATTTCTTTACGTAATTCAGCCAACTTACCCGCCTGCTCGCGGGGTGGCACATTGACGACAGGCGCCTGATTGCCTCCTCGTGTCTGCATTCCCGGGTCGGTGGTATTATTGAAGTAGGCAAACATCTGATAGTATTCCCGCTGAGTAATCGGGTCATATTTGTGGTCGTGACACTGGGCGCACTCCATCGTTAGCCCCATCCATACGTTGGCAGTGGTTTTGACCCGGTCGACGACGTATTCGACCCTTAATTCCTCAGCGAAGGCGCCACCCTCATCGGAAGTAGCATGGTTGCGGTTAAACCCGGAGGCAACACGTTGACCAACCGTGGCATCAGGAAAAAGGTCGCCAGCAAGTTGCTCGGTAGTAAACTGGTCAAATGGCATATTGGAGTTGTAGGCGTCGATTACCCATTCACGCCACGCCCACATATCGCGCGGGCCATCCGCGTGCATTACCGAGGAGTCTCCATAACGTGCCGCATCCATCCATGCCAGGGCCATTCGCTCACCGTATCGTTTCGTGCCGAGAAGACGATCGACTACCTTCTCGTAGGCCTGAGGCGACTTGTCGTTCACAAATGCTTCCACATCGGAAGGTGCCGGGGGCAGACCTGTCAGGTCGTAGGTCACTCTGCGGATTAGAGTACGGCGGTCCGCCTCTCCTGATTGTTTAAGGCCTGCCTTTGCTAGCCCACCCAAGATAAATGAATCCACGGGGTTATTGATCCGCTGACTTTGCGTTTCAGTCGGGGCTGCCTTAGCCTTTACCGGCGGGAGGAAAGCCCAATGCTCCTCGTATTCTGCTCCAGAGAGAATCCATCGCTTGAGCAGTGCTTTTTGTTCCGTGTTCAATACCTTGTGAGATTCAGGCGGCGGCATCACCTCATCCTTATCCTCTGAGGTAATCCGGTATAAGAACTCACTGTCGGCAAGGTTCTCCGGGTTAATCGCTTTGATTCCTTCGTTCAGTTTGATCGCTCCTTCGCGGGTATCGAGTCGGAGGCCAGCCTTACGGTCGGCTGCATCTGGCCCGTGACAAAGGAAACAATTACTCGATAGAATCGGACGGATATCGCGGTTGAAGTCGATCGCATCTGCTGCTGTGAGTAGTGGGCTTGCGCAGATGATAAAAAGGAGCGAAACGTGCTTGGGCATGAGCGTGGGTTTTAATTGTACTGAATTCCGGCGGTATTGCCTAGGTCATGATATCCTCGATCACGTGGCCGTGGACGTCGGTCAGCCGGTAGTCACGTCCAGAGTAGCGATAGGTGAGTTTCTCGTGGTCCAATCCCATGAGGTGAAGAATGGTTGCCTGAAGGTCATGGACGTGCACGCGCTTGTCGACAGCCGTGAGGCCAAATTCATCGGTTGAGCCATAACTCATGCCACCCTTCACTCCGCCGCCGGCCATCCAGACTGTATATCCGTAGTGATCGTGGTCCCGTCCCTTTTTGCCCTCTGAGGTGGGGGCTCGTCCAAACTCGCCGCCCCAGATCACGAGAGTTTCATCGAGTAATCCACGGGACTTCAGGTCCTTGATGAGGGCAGCAATACCCTGATCGCAGGCATCTGCAAGAGCCTTGTGTCCGCCTGGGATATCTCCATGTCCGGTATCCCACGCGATATCGTATCCGCTGATGGAGTGAGAAAGTTGGACACAGCGAACTCCTCGTTCCACCAGACGACGGGCGATCAGGCATCCCTTGGCATATTCCGTGTCCCCGTAAAGGTTGAGGGTTGCTTCCGATTCCTTTTCGATATCGAAGACATCCGGAACCGAGAACTGCATCCGGAAGGCCATCTCCATGGCTTCAATTCCAGCCTCAAGTCCTTTGTCGCGCTCCCGGCGCTCAAGATGCATCCTGTTCAGCTTAGTAAGGAGGTCGGCCTGCTTCCGTTGCTCTGTTCGGGAAAGATTGCTGTTCTTCAGATTACGCATCGCGGCATCTGGAGTCATCTGCTCGATGTTCACGTAGGCGCCTGCGTAGGCTCCGGGCAGGAACGAATTTCCCCAGTTGGCAAGTTTGCCGCGAGGTTGCGCACGCGGGGACATTGCTACAAAGCCGGGGAGGTCTTCATTTTCACTTCCAAGTCCGTAGACAAGCCAGGATCCCATGCTTGGTCGATTGGGCTGAAGTGAACCGACATTAGACATCAGGATTGCTCCAGCATGTTCCGGAATGTCTGTATGCATTGAATGAACAAAGCAGAGATCATCTACGACCTCGCCGACCTTGGGGAAAATATCGCTGACCCATTTCCCGCACTCGCCATATTGCTTAAAGCCAAAGTAGGAGGGGGCGAGTCCACCCTTGGTGTTACGGAGGGACTTGCGATCTACGAGTTGGGGCCTCTGGCCAGCATACTTTGCAAGGGCCGGCTTGTAGTCGAACGTGTCGACTTGAGATGGGCCGCCAGGCATAAAGAGTTGAATGACATGCTTGGCCCTCGGTGCAAAGTGGGGAGCTTTAGGGGCGAGAGGACTTGGCTCCGCCACCGAGGGGGTAGCAGCTCCAGCCCTACCCAATCCGGCTTGCTGAAGGACTCCCGCGAGACCAAGAGTGCCGAACCCCGCTCCCATCTTACGGAGAGCCTCGCGCCGAGAGAGCTGGCCATTGTGCAGGGTGGCGAGGGCCTTGCGGTAAGCGGCTTCGTGTTCTTGGAATTTCATTGGTCAGGACGCCATTGCGATACTGGTTCAGCATCTTTCATATGATGAAAAAATCCAGTTTCTTTGCAGGATTAAACTCTACGTGCCGGTCGGGGTGGGCGACAAGGCAGAGAATGTCACCCGATGCGCTTAGCTTCCTGTGCGCTTCCCTGAATTTTCACGTTTTTCGGGTCTTAGGTTCCTGTTTCATCCGGTAAGCCAATATATCCATTTATATGCGTGGCTGATGTCCATGTGGTCGCACAGGTAGACACAGTTCATCAGAGGAGGGGCAAGTTAGAGCAATCGCGAACATCGGTTGGGAGCGAGAGCTGATCCATAGATAGTTCGCTCCACCCACCCGCGTCATGGGACAGCGGGTAGCGGGGTGGTGGCTCTGGCCTCGGCCGGGAGAGACTTTGCCTTTAAAACGAGCTCATTCCACCTGCATGAATTCATGGGTCCCGAGGAGAACCTGCGCGTATCGAGCCCACGCTTTCTCATTATCTCCTGCTTCAGAGAGATAGCTCAGACCTGCTTGTTTCTCGGTCGGTTCTGGTCGCCGCTGGAACAGGATCGAGTAAGCGAGGTCAAGGCGAGTTGCGTCATCAGGCGCTGACTGTCGCAAGCGTTGAGCGAGGCTTTCCGAACGGGCAATCATAAAGGGACTGTTAAGGATAAACAGGTATTGCTGAGGAACTGTGCTTTCGGTGCGTGCTGCACTGGAGGAGCGCGGAGCGGGAAAGTCGAAAATACGAAGAAATTCTTCCGAAATCGATCGATCGAAGTTCCTGCTGATTTTTCCGTACATCGTTCGGCGTTTGCTTTGGAGGACGTGCTCGTCCGGAGCTCCGCCTGCTTTTGAATCAAGGTCTCCGCTGACGACAAGGAGGCTGTCTCGCCAGGCCTCGATATCAAGCCGCCGGGGGTTCATGCGCCAGAGAAGGAGGTTGTCTCCATCCTTGGCAAAGGATTCGGCAGCATAGGTCGTGCTCTGCTGCCAGGTACTCGATAGCATGATCTCCCGGTGCAATTTTTTCATGGACCAACCATTTTCAATGAAGGTGGCAGCCAGCCAGTCGAGCAGCGCCGGATGGGTTGGTTTTTGTCCGATCACGCCGAAGTTGCTGGGAGAACGTACTAGCGCACGGCCAAAGTGCTGAAGCCATATCCGGTTTACCATTACCCGGGCCGTGAGAGGGTTACGAGGGTCGGCAACAGCCTCTGCTAATTGTCTGCGACCTGACCCATCGGTAAAGTGAGGGCGTTCAGGCCCCGCCACGATTTCAAGAAATTTTCGGGGAGCAACCGGTCCCTTTTTTCGTAGGTCTCCCCGAATCGCAATGTGCATATCTCCACTGCCTGATTCGCCGAGTCCATGTGCGCTTGCGGGTTTGGGTGGAAGAGCGGATTTGATCTTATCGAGTTGGTTTCGCAGGACCTTCAGTTCCTGAGAGGCAGATTCGGAGAACTTGGACTCGACGTCCTTACGCGATACCTTCAGTTCCTGGGATTTCTGTTCGAGAAATTCCTGAATAACTTTTTCCTGAGCTTTTATCCCGGCTTGGATCGTAGTGAAGACATTGCGCTCTGCCTCGCTGACGACCGGGATATCCCGAGCCTTCGAGTTCCGGAAAATTCCCGCGATAGCATAATAATCAGCGGCAGTGATGGGGTCGAATTTGTGGTCATGACAGCGTGCGCAGGCTGCAGTGAGAGCGAGGAAGGCGCGCGAGAATGTATCGACCCTGTCGGCAAGGGTTTCTGCCTCAGCCTGAGCTTTAGATTCAGGATCTCCGCCGTCCGAGGTGTAGGTTGGGCCTACCGCGAAAAAGCCTGTTGCCAAGGCGTGTCCTTCACCGAGAAGGTCTCCTGCAATCTGGTGTTTGACAAATTGATCGTATGGGAGGTCAGAGTTGAAGGCGTTGACTACCCAGTCGCGGTAGCGCCATGCGTTGGGTAGAGGCTTGCTGTCCTGGGATGCTCCCATTCCGTCACTGTAGCGGGCCACGTCGAGCCAATGTCGACCCCAGCGTTCCCCGTAATGCGAAGATTCGAGCAGTCGGTCAATTACCCGAGCAAAGGCGCCGGGGGTCGTATCTTCAATGAAGGCCTCAACCTCTTTGGGGTTGGGGGGGAGTCCCGTAAGGGTGAAGTAAGCGCGCCGAATGAGAGTGCGCCTGTCGGCGGGAGGGGCAGGCCGCACACCGCTACCCTCCATCCGGGCAAGGACAAAAGAGTCAATCGGGCTAAGCAGAGTTCTATCGGAAGATTGGACTGGAGGTTCGGGCTTGTTTAGAGGTCGGAAAGCCCAGTGCTCCCTGCGAAACTTTTCAAAATCGTATGAAGCATCCTTTGTGGCAACCTTGCTGCCATCCTCTGGAAGGGGAGATCCCATGGCAATCCACGTTGCAAGGTAGTTCACCGCGGTGTCAGGCAGTTTCTTTTTTGGAGGCATTTCAAGGTCCTCGACCTGGTAGCGGACCACCTTGATGAGCAGGCTCTCGTCGGGTTTTCCCGGAACGAGCAGGGCTCCACTGTCTCCACCACTGAGAATCCCCGCTTTGCTGTCGAGATAGAGCGACCCCTTCAGCTTGGAGGCCTTACTGGAATGGCATTCGTAGCAATGGGTGGCGAGAATCGGCCTGACGTGATTTTCGAAATAGTGAATGCCCTCCTCGGTTGGAGGAGCGGCTCTAAGTAAGCTGCCAGCGAAAGCGCCAACGGCCACCAGGGCGGCAAGCCTTGAGAGAAATCTGCTAGCGGGACGAACCATAGGTTGCAATCTTCAGGCCGGAGCAAGTCCCAACGACGTTCTACTTATTCCAAGGCGCCCGCTCAAGGGAGTCACGGTATTTCATTGCTGCCTCGGTACGGGATCGGACGTGCAGCTTCTCATAGATATGCTTCAGGTGAACGCGAACGGTTTCGACGCTGATCGAGAGTTCAGCGGCGATTTCCTTGTTTGCAAGACCTCGGGCGACAAGTTGCACGATTTCAGTTTCACGCTTGGAAAGGTTAAAGGCCTGACTTGCCTCGCTACTTGCGGGGCGATGAAAGGCTTCGACGACGAGCCGAGCGATCTCGGCCGACATTGGCGCTCCTCCTGCCCGGACTTCGAAGATCGCACGACAAAGATCATCGGGCGAAGCATTCTTGAGGAGATAGCCGGAGGCCCCTGCCTGCAGGGCATCGAAAATCTTCTTATCATCGTCGTGCACGGTGAGCATGATCACGTCGATGCCGGGGTGAGTGCCCTTTACCTGTATGGTCGCTTCGATTCCAGACATCCCCGGCAGGCTGATGTCCATCAGTATGACATCAGGGCCGCCGTTCTCGATGGCCTTCAAGCCATCCTCGGCGTTTTCCCAGACACCGAAGGTTTCGATGCCATCCATGGCGTCGACGATCTTTCGAACAAGTTTTCCGAGCGCTGGAGTGTCCTCAATGACGGCGACCTTGATGGGTTCTCGATGAACTGTTGGCATAACGGGAAGTGGAAGGGTTGTCCCAGAGAGGAATCAGTTCAACGCAAAACCACCGGTATTTCCGGGAAATTGGAGATAGAGGCAGCTTTGCCGTGAAGAGAGAGCAGTCAGGCATTGCGAGGAGACGGGTTGGGTCCGGCTTCGGAACGCCCGGAAGGAGCTTCTCTTTCGCAGGGTCAGGACAGTAAGTCATGAATTACCTTTGACTCCCGGGTCAAGCTGGTGAGGCGTTTGTCCGCGCCTCCGTGGCGATGGGTCAGCTTAAGATGGTTGATGCCGAAAAGGTGAAGCAGGGTTGCATGGAAGTCGTTTACGTGAACAGGGTTACGAGCAGGTTCCCAGCCGATGTCATCTGTTTCCCCGTAGTTGAAGCCGGGTTTTACCCCGCCACCAGCCATGAACATGGTGAAAGCGTTGGGATGGTGATCGCGTCCAGTATTGGGCTTACGGCCTGGGCGATTTTCGCCGAGGGGGGTACGTCCAAATTCTCCCCCCCAGACGACAAGAGTCTCGTCTAGGAGGCCCCGCTCCTTGAGGTCAGTGATCAAGGCGGCAACCGGTTGGTCACTCATTCCGGCGTTAAATTCAAGTTCGGTGTCGAGGTTGGAGTGCTGGTCCCATGACGCGTGAATGAGGTTTACGAAGCGGACGCCTCGTTCCGCAAGGCGTCTGGCCAGGAGGCAGTTTCGCGCGAAGGTGCTCCATGTGCGCGAGCTACCTTTCCCTCTTCCTCCTGTGGCAGGGTCATCACGGTTTAGTCCATAGGCTTCTAGAGTTTGTTCAGATTCGCCTGAGAGGTCTGCGAGCTCAGGTGCGGCGGTCTGCATCCGGAAAGCCAGCTCGTAGGCTGCGATTCTGCTCTCAATTTCTGGATCGCGGATAGCGTCATGAGCAATTCCATTCAGTTTACGCAGGGCATCAAGTCCCTGCCTCTGAACTTCGGGAGAGATGCCTCCGGGGTTGCGAAGGTTGAGAACAGGTTCATCACCGTTACGGAAACGTACTCCGGCAAAGCTGGATGGAAGGAATCCGCTTTGATAGAGGGTTGCTCCTCCGCTCGATCCACGGCCTGCCAGGAGAACGACATAGCCCGGAAGGTTTTCATTTTCACTTCCCAGCCCGTAGGTCAGCCAGGAGCCGATCGAGGGAAGTCCGAAGTGCGGTTCTCCACACTGCATCATCAGCTGTCCGGGATGATGATTAAACTGCGTTGTGTGCATGCTTTTGATCATGCAGAGGTCATCTGCGCAGGAGGCCAGATGAGGGAGGAGGTCGGAGAACCACATGCCGGCCTGTCCGTGCTGGCTGAAGGCTCGTTTGCTTCCCATGAGGGTTGCACTTTCCTTTTTGAGAAAGGCAAAGCGCATCTTCTCAAGGATCAAGGGATCCATTTTTTTGCCATCGAGCTCGTTGAGTTTCGGCTTGTAGTCGAAGAGATCCAGCTGGGAGGGAGCACCTGCCATGAAAAGAAAGATGCAGCGTTTTGCCCGCGGAGCGAAATGGGTGAAGGCGCTTTCGGCAGCACGGGCATCTGACCCAAGCATATGGGCGAGTGCGAGACCGCCCAGACCGCTGGCCGAGGTAGCAAGGAAATCTCTTCGAGTCCGGAGGTAGAATTCTTCAGGAGATATCATGGCGAGGATTCTGCCTAGGGGCAGGTGATGAACTCATCGAGGTTTGTGATGATCCGAACGGTAGCTATCCACGCGGCCAGGCTGGGCTTGCTTTCTCCACAAAGCTCCAGTGTCTGGTTGGGGTGATCAAGGTAGTGTGAAAGGTTTTCCTTGAGTAGGCCAAGGGCAATATCAAGCTCCTTGGGTTCCGGTAGCCGGGACAGGGTCAGTTTGAAGAGATGCTCTAGCCTATGTTGGTTGTTAGTGAGAGCAGGATTCTCTTCGATCCGCCGTGCAAGGGCCTGACTCGCCTCATGAAAAACAATATTCTGAAGAGTAGTCAGCGCCATCAGAGGGGTGTTGGATACGTTTCGCTGGGTAATAGAGATGTTAGAGTCCGGGCAGTCAAACGTCATAAGATTTGGAGCCGGTGCGGTGCGTTTGAAGAAGGTATACATCCCCCGCCGATAGCGATTGCCACCCTTGCTGACATTCCATTTGAAGTTATTAGCGAAGCTTTGAGCTGCAACATCTGCAGGAATAGGAGGGAATTGGCTTTCTCCCCCCGTTTCTGTATTCAGGAGGCCTGCGACGGAAAGGTGCAGATCCCTAATGATTTCAGCTTCCACACGCTTACGGTTCTGCCGGTGGAGGAGCCGGTTGTCAGGGTCGCTGCTGGCATACTCCAACCGGTGTCTTGATGATTGACGATAGGTTTGGGAAGTGACGATTTTCCTGATCAGTTGCTTACGACTCCATCCTTTTTTGATGAAGAAATCAGCTAGCCAGCTCAGGAGTTCAGGGTGTGACGGTCTCTGGCCCTGAGAGCCAAAGTTCTCCGGTGAGGGAACAAGCCCATTTCCGAAAAGGTGCAGCCAGATAGTATTGGTTGTGACCCTTGCCATAAGCGGGTTTTCCCGGCTGTTGAGCCACTTGGCCAGATCCATTCTACTGGGATTGCCCGGGGGAGATTTAAGAGGGTGAAGAGAGGAGATTCCTCCTGGTTGAACGACCCCCTTTTCTGTCTCGGGTTGCAGAAAGTCACCCCGATGAAAGAGGTAGGTCTTACGTTTGCCATGCCCTCTCATTACCGCCGCTTTCAGGGTCTTCCCTGTGTTGAGAGTGACCTGCACCTCTCCTTCGTCGGCTTCATTGAAAAATGCATAGATACGATAGAAGTCGGCCTGAGTGAGGGGGTCGTAAGGGTGGTCGTGGCACTGTGCGCATTCGAGGGTGAGCCCCAGCCATGTCCGTGTTGTGGTGGCAACACGGTCAATGACGCGTTTTACCCTGTCTTCTTCCTGGTCAGTCCCGCCCTCTGTATTCCGCAGCGTCTGACGATGAAATCCCGTGGCAAGATGCTGTGATGGATCAGCATCTTCCAGAAGATCACCTGCGAGCTGCTCGATGGTGAACTGGTCAAAAGGCATATCTTCATTGATGGAACGAATGACCCAGTCGCGCCAGAGCCATGCGTTGGGGCGCGGATTGTCTTTTTCGTATCCGTCACTGTCTGCGTATCGCGCCTGGTCGAGCCAGTGGCGGCCCCACCTCTCTCCGAAGTGAGGAGATGCGAGGAGTCGGTCTACTTCAGCACTCAGGGCAATTTCCGGATCCGTCTGCCAGGCATTCAGGAACGATTGCAGTTCCTCTACGGTTGGAGGGAGACCTGTGATGTCGAGACAGAGGCGTCGGAGTAATGTCCCGGGCTTGGCCGGAGGAGAGGGGGTCAAGTTCTCTTTTTCAATTCGATGCAGGATGAAGTGATCGATTTCGTTGACAGGCCAATCTTGCCTCCGGACTTCCGGAGGTAATGTTTTCAGGAGAGGCAGGTAAGCCCAGTGTTCGGGCCAGGGTGCGCCCTGTTTGATCCAATTCTGAATGAGTGAGATTTCCCTTTTATCGAGAGGGCTTTTCGGAGGCATGCGAAGGTCGGAGTCCTGATGAGTCAGACGGAGAAAGAGCTCGCTTTCTTCTGGCCTCCCCGACACGAGGAGCGGTTCTCCTGACTTTCCCCCGGCCAGCGCCAGGGTGCGGCTAGTCAGGTTTAGGTCACCCCGTTGCTTGACTCCCCCATGGCATTCGGCGCAATGCTTGTTGAGTAATGGCTGTATATCCCTGTTGAAATCTACGGGCTCTGCTCCCCCGTGCACGGAGGCACCAAGAATCAGGGCAAGAGAGATGCAGGACGTGGAGGCCAGTTTCAAATAGACGCCTTGGGTTTCGTTCAAAAATGGTGAATTTTTCGGAGTAAACAAGAAGCTTTCCACCGGACCTTCAAACCGTCAGGCTCCCGGGGTTTCAGCAAACGTAATAACCCATGGGCATCTTTACTAGCGATCAACTTGCAGCATTTAACCGGGATGGATACCTGATTGTCCGGGGGCTATTTGGTGAGGAGGAAATCGGGCTTCTTGGGGAAACCGCCCGGAATGATCACGCTATGGACCAAGCCTCCTCCACCATGGATGACGGAGAGGGTAACAATGTCAGATTATCCCTTTGGAACCATCCGGGCGACGGAGTGTATGGAATGGTTGCACGGTGCAGGAGAGTTGTGGACGGGGTGGAGGAAATTCTCGGAGACGAAGTCTACCATTATCATTCCAAGATGATTTTGAAGGATGCCAAGGTCGGAGGCGCCTGGGCATGGCACCAGGATTATGGCTACTGGTATCAGAACGGCCTTCTTTTCCCCGACCTTGTGAGTGTGATGATCGCAGTGGATCCCGCTACACGGGAGAATGGCTGTCTGCAGGTTTTGCGTGGTTCTCACCGGATGGGGCGGGTGAACCATACCCTTTCCGGTGAACAGGCTGGTGCTGACATGGAGCAGGTAGATGAGGCCCGCCAGCGTCTGGAGACAGTTCATTGTGAGATGTCTGCGGGCGACGCCCTCTTTTTTCATTCAAATACCCTGCATTGTTCGGCGGCAAATAATTCCGATCACTCTCGGTGGGCATTAATTTGCTGTTACAACACGAGAAGCAACGACCCGTTCAAGGACTCACATCATCCCGGATATACGCCACTCTCTAAAGTTGATGATGAGATGGTGCTCAAAGTGGGACGGGACGATGCGCAGCGCTCCAGTGTGGCCTTCGCAAACCTGGTAGACGAGGACCAGAGTGCGAAGAGTCTCTCAAGCGAAGAATTGTGACAACTAGCGAGCTATTCCGATAACCCTTAAGGCCGGGGAGTCATCTCCGGATATCAGACACAAGCCCATATACCAGAATCATGAAACTTGGAATTATCAACAGCGCGTTCGACCAAGCAGGAGTCGATACGAAAACAGGACTAGAACATATTGCCCGGATCGGTTTCGACTCAGTGGATATTTTTACTGAAGCGATGACTATTGAGCAGGCAGAGATCGATCTTATAAAAAGGACATGCGACGATAATGATCTGCCCATTGTGTCCACCGTGGTCGTTTCGGCTGGACTGGTTGACTTTAATGACCCGGTGCGGGATTATCATGTGGAGAGGGCCAATCGATTCGTAGATCTCGGACAGACCTTCAATTCGAATAACCTTCTGCTGGTGCTTGGAGAGTATATCTGGCAGCGAGAAGTGATTCCACCCGAAGCACAGTGGGAATGGGGTGTAGAAGGAGTGAGGAAGATCGGTGAGTATGCTGGAGAGCGAGGTATGGAGATTGCTCTGGAGCTTGAACCGTTCAGGCTGAGTCTTCTCAATAGCGTTCCCAAGATGGCTCAGTTCATCGATGACTGTGGCCTGCCTAACGTGAAGGCCAATATTGATATCAGTCATCTCGTCTTGGCGGATACCCCTCCCGACGCTCTCGAGCTTCTCAAGGGAAAGGCCACTCATGTACATATCAGTGACTGTGACGGCAAGGTGCATGGGGACCTTCCTCCCGGTCGGGGAGTGGTCAAATTTGCTCCTTACCTGCAAGCGATCAAGGATCTTGAGTTTGATGGAGCAGTCTCGCTGGAGCTGGAGTATTCACCGGATCCCGAAAAAATCGTTGAGTGGGTTGAGGAAGCATACAACGCCACGGACAGCCTCATGGCGCAAGTTGGGCTACGAGGTTAGCTCGTCTCGAGATAGGGTGAGCTGCTTGAAAGAATTTCTGATTGCCTCGAGTCGATATGTCCGAAGACGATGAGTATGGATTGAGTCCCACCAAGGAGATCGTCGAGATCGATTCTCCAGAGGTTGATTACAGGCCCGCTACGCCTAGAAGCTATCGGCCGAAGATCGCGATGATTGGGACTGGTGGAATCAGCGAATTTCATCTGAAGGCCTATCGCAAGTGTGGTTATGAAGTTGTCGCTTTTGCGAGTCGGACCCGGAGTAAGGCCGAGGCCAAGCGGGATGAGTTTTTCCCGGGGGCTGAGGTTTATGATGATTACCACGCTATTCTGGAGCGGGAGGATATTGAGGTGCTCGACATCACACCGCACCCAGCTGATCGATTGCCGATTGTGAAGGAAGCCCTCAAGGCAGGAAAGCATGTGCTGAGCCAGAAGCCCTTCGTGCTCGACTTGTCCGAGGGTGAGGCATTGGTGCAGATCGCGGAGGAGAATGGGGTCAAGCTTGCCGTGAATCAGAATGGTCGATGGGCACCTCATTTCTCCTACCTGCGCAATGCTGTGGCCGGGGGCATCATCGGGCGGGTGACTTCGTTGGATTTTAACCTGCAGTGGGACCAGACCTGGATCAAGGGAACGTCAGAATTCGAAAGTAACCAATCATCTTACCAAAAAAAACTATTTTTCAATTATGTTCGTTGCTAGAAAGTTACGATGGAGATGTAAAAGTATCAAATATTAAATCAAAAATTAAATTTGAATTAAATAACAGTATATTGATTTCAAAACTTATTGATGGAAAATTT
>MDSV01158681.1_pt1 | contig 17546 bp, 10 predicted proteins | sample 810851 | NCBI WGS metagenome assembly MDSV01 (sample SAMN05326640, study PRJNA326480) | marine metagenome | isolation source: seawater | place: Atlantic Ocean: North East | collected 2012 | reverse complement strand
TGTTTTACTGATAAAATATAACACCCTTTTGCCATTTTAGAAACATCAATTTTTTGAGATTGTGTTTCAACAACAGTTTTTCCATCAAGACTAAATATGCTTATATTAATTTTACTGCTATTTGCCTGAATATATATATTATCGCTTGCAGGGTTAGGATAAACTTCAAAATCCAACTCTTGAAACTCATCTGTTCCAACACCAGATAATGTGTTTAAGGGGCTTTCCCACACACCTCTTCCGTATGTTGCAGCACTTATTGTCCCTTCAGAGTAATGTATTTCTAGCTCTGTTACAATAACATTTGGAAGACCTTCATTAAAAGGAACCCACTCGCTCATTGTATTGTCTTTATAATAAACACCAATGTCAGTTCCAATATATAAATCATCATTTGCCCCGCCTTGATATACTATACAATTAACCGGAAGCTCTGGCAGATTATTTCCTGATATATTTGTCCAGTTAGTACCAGCATCATTTGTTTCGTAGATTTTGTGTACATTGTTATAGTCAGAAAATGTCACCCATACTCTATCAGCGTTATTTGTTGAAACAGCCACATCTGTTATATTATAATTAGGAAGCCCAGGTTTAATGTAGGTCCAGTTTAGTCCGGCATCTTTACTGACTTTAATTTTGCTGTAAGAAGCAGCATAAATATAGTCCTCATCTGATGGCGCTAATGCTATTGTTCTTATAGCTTGCCCGCCACTTACATTATAAGAAATAGAATCCCAACTGGCTCCTCCTGTAGTAGAACGATATACTTCATCATAACCAATAACAATTAAATTATTATTTATAGCGTGCATTTCATATGGAGTGTTCCACGCCCCTTGATAGTTTACAGGTTTTATATTGTCCCAGCTGCTACCGCCTGTATATGATTTTTTTAACCCGCCATATTGCGACTCTGAATATATTATATCTTCATCATAATGATCAATTGCACACTCCATTCCATCAGCTCCTCGAATTGCGTCCCATGTGCTATTAGTTAGCATTTCTGTTCCATTGTCTTGAGCTCCAGCAACTAATCTATTTGGGTTAGATTTTGAGAGTCCTAAGTTATAAAATTGAGATATCTCTAGCCCATCAGAAATATCTACCCACTTATTTAAATTGTCAACATATCTATAAACGCCCCCATCGTTTCCAGCATAAGCAATGTGATTGTGAGGATTAAATTCAAAGGCGTGTTGATCTACATGCATATATGAATAATTAGAACCGTTACCGCTACTGGCGTCAATATCCCAATTAATACCTCCATCATCAGAACGCCAAATATTTATTCCGCCCACATAGACTAAATTTTCGTTGTTTGGCGCGACTCCCAAACTAAGATCATACCAGGATTGCCCTCCTGTACCTGTACCGTCAGTTTCCCATGCTAGTATATTAGGGCTATTTGATTGAAGCACCCAGCTATCTCCTCCATCTGAAGATTTATATAGACCATGATAACTATAATCTGAAGCTGAAAAAAGAGCATAAACAACTTCTGGATTATCTGGAGTTACAGCAAGTAGAGGTCTGTATCGGTTTCCGCTCATACCATTACTAATAAGACTCCAATTACCTCCCCCATCTTGAGATCGATATATTGTTGAACTACCTCCTGATTGTTTTGCTGCATAAAGTATGTTAGTGTTGTTAGGTTTAAATTCAATGTCTCTCCACCTTCCAAGAACCCCAACTGATTGCCATGAAACACCAGCATCTGCGCTTATTTGGATATTAGTGTTTGTAACCGCATATAAGCTATCAGGATTATTAGGGTTAATAATTATTTTATTAACAGTTTTTTCTTGGTCAACACTATAGCTTAGTCCTGTCGTAGCCCATGTGCTTCCTCCATCAATAGATTTTAAAACTCCAATACTATATGTGTCGTTTGCGTCAGCATCACCTGTAACAATATACATTATTTGATTATCTGTAGGGTTAATAGCTATATGAGAAACCCCAATTACTGGTAAATCATCTGTATTTGTTGTCCAATTATTTCCCCCATCTAAAGATTTCCATAGTCCCCCAGAAGGAGATCCAATCCAAATAACATCAGAGTCATAAGGGTCAAATGCAATACAGTTTACCCTCCCATTACCTCTTCTTTTTCCATTAGAAAGTATAATTGGAGTATTGATAGGGCCTTTAGCAATCCAATTTCCAGATTTAAAATGTTTGGAGTTCTCATATTTCTCTTTCTCTTTTTTCCACTCAATATATAGGGCATTCGGATTAAAAAAGTTGTTGTTAGAAACTCTTTTGGTAACAAAATCCATATTTCTAGCATATGGATTGTACCCATTGCCCTTAGTATATGGATGCGTCTTTCTGTAAGCCTCAAATGCTAAAAACTTTTCATTTAAAGAGGGGTTTTCTTTTGTTTTGAGCAGCTGATCTTCCCAGGTTTGTGCTGAGCCGCTAAAACATAAAAACAAAGACCATAGTATTAAAAGTGTTTTTTTCATGCGGTAAATATAGTGAATATGTATAATTTCAGCAGTGTTAGAGTAAGATAAAGTTGTTAAAAGGAGGACCTTAACGATAAAACAAAATTTCTACCGCTTGCGCTTATTCCAGACCCAAATGTTTTATAATGGGCATCAAGAATGTTTTTTATTGCAATACTAAAGCTAAGATTTGTGCCAAGTTTTTTTGAGTAGACTAGATTTATTGTATACCAACTAGGATTTCCGTCTATTGTCGCTTCTTCTAAATTATCTACTCCAGCATCATCATAATCTTTTGCTAACTTCCATCCACTGTAATATGTGTAAAAATCAAAGGTTTGTTTTTTAAACTTATAATTAAACGCAATCTTGCAATTAAATGGCGGAATATGGGCTAAAGGCCTATTGTCGTTTGTTTTGCCTATTAAATAGTTTAATCTACTTCGTACAAGAAAGTTTTCACTAGCTTTAAATGAAGCTGAAAAGCTTGCACCATTAATTGTTGCGCTCTCAATATTTTTATTCATTTGGACCCTCATCATTTGACCATCGTATAGCATACTGTCAGCTCCATTTAGACTTCCGTACTCTCTTTTTATTGCATTTGAAATTTGAGTGTTGAATAATTGTGTTTTAATTGTCCATTTTTCTAGTAAAAAATTTAAAGAAAACTCAAAATTATTTGCATACTCTGGTTCAAGCTTTGAATTTGGGACAACAACATTTACATCGTCTTTAGAGAAAATTTTTCCAACATCGTCTATATTTGGGTTTCTGAAACCACTGTAGTATGATGTGTTAATTATAATTTTATTAATTGGTCGAAATGAGATTAATATTGAATTTACAAAAGAAGTATTATTATTCTGTATATTATCGAAATTAAAGTTTGGGGAATTAAAGTTTGCCTCTAATTGACGGTAATTCCATCTACTGCCAATATATAGGTCAGTATTTTTTTTAATCGGTATATTGATCTGTGTATGTGCAAATATATCTTGTACATTACTTCCTTCGTTAGGGTACCTAGTTGTATTATAAAAAGTTTCTCCATTAATACCACTTAGATTTGCTAAGGATTTAATTTTTTGATTTCTTAATCCTATTCCATAATTAAAGCTTATGTTATGAATTTTTTTACTAAAGTTTGTTGTATAATCGTATATTTTCACATCTTCAATTCTATTGTTTAAGAGTGTGTCACTTGTAGGAATTATATGTCGTGATTCTTTTAGGTTTTGAAAAGCTACTCTTGCTATTACATTGTCAAAAGCCAGCGATCTGTATTTAGCGTTGTATTCTACACTTTGAAAAACCCTAACTTGTGGGCCATAATACCAATTTTTATATTTAGGTATTTCATTTATCATATCGTTCATTTTATCAAAACGAGCAATATTTGATGATGTAGAGTACTGTGTGTTTATTTGTATCCTGTTGTGGCTGTTTATTTGGCAGCTAGTTTTATGAATAAAGTCTATCTTTGCGTAATTGGTGTATAGCTGCCTGTTGTTAGATGTTCTTTCTTTTCCCCAAAATTTATAGCCGTGCAAACGATTTCCTCCCATTCTTAAGTTCTCAGCAGTTTTTAGCGAGAATGCTGTTACATGAAGCACATTATTTTTATAGTAGTTAGCTTTAAAACCAGTAATAACAGCATTACTACTGCTTTCGAATTGCTGTTGAAAAAGAAAGCGATTAATTTTTGATGTGGTTAATGTATTAAAAACTAATGCGCCCCCCATTGCTCCATTTCCATATGCAGCTGAAGCGGGGCCAGAAAGCAAACTAATTGACTTGATAAAAAATGGGTTTATGGTTGCTGAATTTTGCAAATGTCCACTTCTGTAGATAGCATTATTTAGGGGGACGCCATCCACTATTAAAAGAAGTCTATTTGCCTCCATCCCCCTATAGTTAGGGCTTCCTCCACCAGATTGACTTTCTTGAATAACTACTGGAGAAGCACTAGAAAGCAGGCCTGAAATAGACGACTGTAATGTATTAATTCCGACAGGTTTAATTTTAAATATTGAGTGTTTTTCATGTTTTGGAACATTGATTTCTTCACTAAATATAATTGTAGGTAATATATTTGTTTTTTGTTTAAGATAAATAATGTTTCTAATATTTTTTTTCTTAATTTTTTTTGTGTGATATGAAACATGTGATACCTTGATAATATTATCATTATTAAACGTGCTGATATTTGCCTTCCCCCACTTATTACTTGAAACACCAGTTGATTTATAGCTCAAGGTGGCATTTTCTATTATAGCTTTAGACAAACTATCTTTAATCGTCACAATTTGCGCTAGTAAATTATTGACATATAATATAAAAAAAACTAATAAAGCTTTTTTAATCATCTTAAGTTTTCTAAAATTAAATGTGATTTAACGCTATCTAGATTATAATAATGTAATTTATAATAATGTAATAAATTTTTGAGAAGTTCAGACTTTTCTTTTTGCGGGATTATAATTTTTTCATTTTTAAGTAATGCTTTTAAATAGTCGCTTTTTTTCTTGTCCAAACATGTTTTTGAAACTGTTATGTTTTGAATGAAGACCCCTTTTTCAAGCTCAAAAAACGGATTTTTAATTTCCGATATTGAAGGGAAAAAACCAAGTGGTTTGCAGAGATTTATCATGTATTTTAAAGCGAAGTTTAAATCTTTTTTTTTCGTGCTGTTTAGCTTAACAGCACTTTCCCATATATAACTAAAAAGAGCATCATTTTTTTCATTTTCTTGCAGTATTTTAGAATTTATTTCTGCTATAAAAGTACTAACAAAGCGGTTATAAATACTTTTTCTTGTGGAATTAAATTTATTTGCAATAGATATATCAACTAAATATTGCAATGATTTTTTCGGATTAAAATTAGCATCAATATTTAATAGCTTTAGGGGCTCAAAAAAACTAAGTTTTATTTTTGATTTTTTTGATCGAACTCCTTTAATTATAAATGTTTGTAACCCTTTTTCTAAAGTTAGAATTTTGCAAATAATTGAACTTTCTCCGTGTTTTATATAAGTAAGAGCAATTGCTGGACTTTTGTATTTCATTTTAGTGAAAAAATAGAATTTTACTTACAGCTCTTTCTTCTCCATTAAAATCTGTGCTAAAGACTAGGTATATTCCGGTGGCAGCTCTATCGCCATTTTTGTTTTTACCGTTCCAAATTGCAGTTCCTCCATTTGCTTGTGTTTCAAAAACTAAATTGCCAGCAATATCCGTTATTTTAATTTCCGCATTATTAATTAATCCATTTATAGCAATTGGACCACTATAGTTTTTTTGTACTGGATTTGGAAAAACCTGCGTTTTGTTTTGCGAACTAACTCCTTTAGTTGAATTTGAACGATATGAAATTATCCCTTTTTCGGTGCCAAAAAAAACCTCTCCATTTTCATGATTAATTGCTATGTCTATAATTTTATCAGAAAACAAGGGGCTATTATTTTCTGTAAAATGCAGAATTTCCTCTTGTCCGTTTTCTGAAAGCAAGAAAGCTCCAGAGTTTTCTGTTCCAACCCATTTTCTGTTTGCGCCATCAACTTTTATGCAAAGGACCTTTTCTTCACTTAGCAGATATTGGCCATAATTGCCTTCAGTTATTAGTATTTGTTCTGCGCCAAAACTATATCCAGAAAAGACTGCTGATGGATCATAAAAAACACCTATTCCTTTATCTGTACCAAACCATATTTCTCCATCATGATCATTTGCAATGCAATAAATATACATTGATGGTAGGTTTCCATTATTAATACTCATGTCCAAAAGTATGTGCTGGTCATCTTCTAGATCTGATATGGTATTATTATCATTATATACAAACATTCCGTTGCCCCTACCTATAACTCCCCATTTTTGGTTGTAATCATCAATCAATAGTTCATCAAACAGAAATGTTTGATTTTCTGATATAGAAAAACTAAACCATTCATTAGTGTTGGTTTTCACAAAAAGAGGGTTTTCTACGCTAGAAAGGAGTCCCCACATATTTCCATTGTTGTCAAATTTTAAATCAGATATTGCCATTCTGTTATCATATTGCCAGTATGAAATTGTATCTAGAGCATTATTTGTGTTCCACCACGAGTATCTTTCAGCAACCTCATCATCCTCAAGCTCAACAACACCATTATAATATGATGCAAAATATGTTTTATTTGAATAACTTGCAGAACTAACTATATCTCTAGCATTTTTTAGTTCATAATAATCGTAATTACGCCAGTTTTCATACTGATCCATTACAGATGCACCGTTTTTATTCCAAAATGTTCCAAAGTTTATATGCCCACCATGACACACATATAGATTTTTATTTGTAAACTCAAGACTAAACAATCGGTTCTCCTTAGAACAATTTGGAGTGTAAGTACCTTGATATTCCTTGTCTACAAATTTTAAAAGGCCATTAATTGAGTCTGCTGCCCATATATTGTTTTCATTGTCAATCCAAGCATATTTAATTTTTTCTAATTTGGAATGTGTTATATGTTCAGTGTTATTAATAACTATTGAGTCAGAATAAGTTTCAATTAGTGTCTCGTTGTTAAAGGAAATACTAATAACATTTTTTGATGTATCAACATAAAGGGTGTTGTTCTTTATTAAAATATTTTCATAAGATTGGGATAAACTAGGGTATTGTTGCCAGCTATTGAAGTCACTTAGGTTTGAGCCGTTTATAACCGCATAATATAACCCTTGATTAGTAGCAACAATTAAAGAGTCTTGAGAAAAAGCACATCCATTAATGACGGTATTAGTGTTCTGATCTGTTACATTATACATGTCTATTATCTCATAATTCTCAATATCAACAAGAATCAATCCAAGCGTACTTGACAAGTATGCCACACTTCCATTAATAGTAATATTATTAATGCTTTTTATTCCGGCATACTCTTTTCTTTTAACATCAGAAATATTAACAACTTCATTGTTTATTAATATGTCTATGTTGCAATTTTCATATGTAATAATTATTGTGTTTAAATCGAATGAATATGCAATTTGTTTTATACTAACATCAGAAAGCCCTGTTATTTTTGAGATTCGATTTATGCTTTCGTCTGTTTTTTTTATATAATATAGTCCGCCGTTTGCTACACAGTATATATTGTCTTCAGTTTCAGCTATAAAACTAGCTGAGCTATATGACAGGTAGTCTTTCCAGCTTCCAATTGGACCGTCTTGAGCATATAAACAAAACGGCAAAATAAGAACAATTAGTTTTTTCATAAAAATTACAATAATAATATATTACTAGCAGATAACTAATTAAAGAATAAAAAATTGTATCCTAAAAAGATATTATATTTTTGCAAAACGGCCTAGTAGTTCAACTGGATAGAATATCAGATTTCGGCTCTGACGGTTGGGGGTTCGAGTCCCTCCTAGGTCACTTTTTTATTTTAAAAACTTTCTCTATTGTTCCATCAGAGAATTTAATTAACTGTATAGTATTTGTTTTTGGCTGTGACATCCTTCCTGATGTGTCGTAAAATTTAGTTGCTTTTAATTTGTTCTCGATTTCAAAACTTTCTGTTGTGTTACACCATATTTGTACTGTATCGTTAAAGGACACTTGGTTATTTAGCTCAGATATAAGGTCGGTATAGAATATTAGCGGTCCTGAACTTTGAGGGTTTACAAAAAGATTAGTAAAATAGAGTTCGCTGACATATCCGCTTGTATAATTATTTCCGTCGTTAGGACTGCCTAAAAGCTGGATCTTAATGCCTCCATTGTCGTTTTCAATTGTGAAAAACCCTATTAGAGACCCCGTGCTGTCATATGAATTTATCACGGCATAGTTTTGTCCTAAAATTATGCCTGCTTCTAGTGAGGCTGTGATTGTTTGTGATGCTGTGTTCATTGTTGTGTAGCCAACTGAGTCCCCCGAGTTAATTGTACTAAGGTTAAAATACCCTCCGCTAGAAGTTATTGTTCCTGAGCCAATGTCAGGCTCATTTGAATCTTGAGAGATGTTTATGTACAGTTCAGTTTGTGTGTCGCACTCAAGGCTACCTAGACTTTTTGTTATAATTGGGTTAAATGGGGCGGCGACAAAAGCTATAGTTGTAAAAGTGTCTGAGTAGGACCAGCCTGAATTAGGCTGATTAGATGTGTCGCAGTAGGTTTTTATTTGCCATTCATAGCTTGTCAATTGATTTAACCCTGGTATATTGCGTGATGTATCAATAGATGTAATATTTCCTAAATTACTCCAGCTATTGGTTCCTATCTCTCTATAGTGAATTAAATAATGATCTGCATTTGGAGCAGGTGTCCAATTTGCCATTGCATTATAATGTGTAATATTATTTGTAGATAAATTATCAGCATTAAGACATTGTGAATTGCTGAAGCTTGTACTTAAAATAAGTATCGATATTGTAAATAGTAATTTCATTATTCAAAAGTACAATTTTTTAATTTAAAACTGTTAAAATTGTAATGCGCTGAAAGCCAGGTGTTTAAATCGTTTTAAATTATCGGTTTTTTTTGAAAAATGATACTAGACCCCTGCAAGACACCATAACTCCCTTAAAGCCGCTTTAAATGCTTATTTTTTCTTTTCAAACACATAAATCATACTTGAGTATCCTCTTTTTGTAAGTAGGCCAAATAAATTAGAAATTGAGCCAATTATAAAGCCCATAATAAAGTTCTTTTTCCCCCGCTTAAACTCTTCACTAAGAATGGACACATAATATGAGTCAAATATCATTCCTTTTTTTTGTGTCAACTTAAAATTATTTTTTTTAAGTAATTTTTCTATTGTTTCTTCAGAAAAATGCCATAGGTGTATGGGCACATCCCAGGCTGCCCAATATTCTTTATAATAGTTTGCATCCCAGCTTTTGTAATTAGGGACGGCAATTATAAGCTTACCTTTCTCGCTAAGTATTCTATTTATGTTAAACAGTGTTTTATCTAGATCTGTAATGTGCTCTAATACGTGCCACATGGTAACTGAGTTAAATTCTGAATTTTTGTATTGTGATAGGTCAGTGTTGTCAGTTACAGATAGGTTATAGTTGTCAATAGCTTGTTTTCTTGCGCTTAGAGAGGGTTCAACACCCTTTGTTTTAAAGCCGGTCTCGGCGCAAGCATTTAAAAACTCTCCAGTGCCACATCCGATGTCTAGGTGACCGCCCATTATAGCTGTTTTTTTAAGAAAGGCTACCTTTTTTTGTATAGAATGTTTTCTTACTTTTTGGTAGAGCCAATTAAACAGTCCCTGTTTACTGTTTGTATGTGATATGTACATTTCTGACTTGTAGTATTCTCCTATTTTATTGTCTTCTGGCCGAGGATTTGTAAAGGTGAAGCTACATGTTTCACATGAAACAATTATAAAGCTTTCTAATGATTTTGTGTGGTCCATGCAGTTTAATTTCTTTGTAAGAGTCGAATGCCCGCATATAGGACAGCGTTTTAGTAGTATCATTATCTTCCAAGGTAAATTAGCAAAATATTTATATCTGACGGTGAAACGCCGCTTATTCGAGACGCCTGTCCAATTGTTTTTGGCTGAATTGCGTTTAGCTTTTCTCTTCCCTCTGTGGAGATTGAATGCAGTTGGTTAAATTCAAACTTATCTGGTATTTTGATCTTTTCCAGCCGTATCATTTTTGCAGCATTTTCTTTTTGCTTATTTAAATATCCCCCATACTTAATTTCAATTTCAGCTTGCTCAATTGCTTCTTTTGACAGTTTTTCTTTTTTTGCAAAAGAAGAAACCAAATTCACTTTAAGCAAATCATTAATGCTAATATGTGGTCTAGATAATATAGATTTAAACTTTACTTTTTGAGTAATTAATGCTGATTTTTTATCTTCTAATATATTGTTTATGCTTGAGATGTCTACACTTTGAGCTCCTAAAAATGTAATTAGCTTTTTAGTTTCGGCCTCTTTAAATATTAGTTTGTCTAGTCTTTCTTTTGAAGCTAGACCTATTTCATGCCCCTTTTTTGTCAGCCTGATATCTGCATTATCTTGTCTTAAAAGCAGTCTAAATTCTGCTCTTGATGTAAACATTCTATATGGCTCTTCAGTGCCTTTAGTTATCAGATCGTCTATTAGAACTCCAATATATGCATCTGATCTTGTTAATACAAATTCTTCTTGATTTTCAATGGCGCGATGAGCATTAATTCCAGCTATCAACCCTTGAGCTGCGGCCTCTTCATATCCTGTTGTCCCGTTTATTTGACCTGTAAAAAAAAGATTTTTTATTAACTTTGTTTCTAAGCTGTGTTTTAGTTGTGTAGGAGGAAAATAGTCATATTCAATCGCATATCCAGCCCTAAACATTTTCACGTTTTCAAGCCCTTTAATTCTCCTTAGTGCCTTAAGCTGAATATCCTCTGGCAGTGAGGTCGAAAAGCCATTTAGATATATTTCAACAGTCTTTATTCCTTCAGGCTCTATAAATAATTGATGTCTTTCTTTGCTAGAGAATCGTTCAATTTTATCTTCTATTGAGGGGCAGTATCTAGGTCCTGTTCCACTAATTCTACCTGAAAACATTGGCGAATTACTAAATCCCTTTTTGAGAATATCGTGAACTTCAGGTGATGTGTGTGTAATAAAACAGGAAAGTTGTTTTTTAACCGATTCTCTAGTAAGAAAAGAAAACTTCCCTGGTTTAAGGTCTCCATGTTGTTCTTCAGTTTTAGAGTAATCTATAGATCTTCCATCTAATCTTGGCGGCGTGCCAGTTTTCATTCTTCCGCGTTTAAATCCTATCTCTTCAAGCTGTTTTGTTATGCCCTCAGCCGCAGGTTCTCCGGACCTTCCTCCTCTGTAGTTTTTTTTCCCAAGGTGTATAATTCCATTTAAGAAAGTTCCATTACAAAGAATAATACTTTCCCCCATTATTTTAACCCCCATTTTAGTTTGTACTCCTTGTACTTTTTTGTTTTTAATTATTAATTTTTCAACTGTGTCTTGCCAAAAGTCTATGTTTTCGTTTGCTTCTAAAGCTAGCCTCCATTTAGTTTCAAATATCTTTCTGTCACATTGAGATCTAGGGCTCCACATAGCTGGTCCTTTGCTTTTGTTTAGCATTCGGAATTGAATAGTTGATGAATCTGTTATAATTCCTGACATACCCCCAAGCGCATCAATTTCTCGTATTATTTGTCCTTTTGCAATACCCCCCATTGCAGGATTACAAGACATTCTTGCTATCGTTTCAAGGTTTTGTGTAATTAGCAGTACCTTTGAGCCTAATGTTGCAGCAGCATGAGCCGCTTCACAACCAGCATGTCCGCCACCAACAACAATTATATTGTATTTTTCTTCTAAAATCATCTTTTTTGTAAATAAAAATCCTCTTTTTCTCTCATTATTTTCTTTTCTTCTAAAGTCTTGTCACTGTAACCTAGCAAATGTAATAAACCATGCGCCATTACTCTATTTAATTCGGTATAAAAATCAGATTCATATTTCTTTGCATTTTCTTTGACACGATCTATACTAATTAAAATGTCTCCACTTATTTTCATGTCGCAACAATAGTCAAAGGTAATGACATCAGTAAGTGTATCATGTTTTAAGAATTGAATATTTTTTTGAAGTAAATAATCGTCGCTACAAAAAACAAAAACTATTTCTCCAAGTTCTTTTTTTTCTTTGGTGATAATTTTTTCAATCCAGATGTCAGTGTGAAAAACATCAAACTTTTTTATTTTAATAAACTGAAAATCAATCATTTAGTATGCTTTTAAAATAGTTTTGTACTTTCTTTTTATAGAAAGGATTTAGTTGTAAAGGTGTTGTTTTTAAAAGCTCTTCTTGTGTTTCTTTTTGTTTTTGATAATCTAAAAATTCCTTATTTAGATTAGTTGAATCATAATTCCATTCATTAGCTTCTCTTTTATCGTCTTCATCTTGCTCTCTATCAGAAATATTAGTTTCTAGTAGTCTTGATAGTATTTGTTTTTGTCGATTTATTGTTTCTTGAGTTATTCGATTATTAACAATATCTATTTCGTTTTTTTCCATTTCTTCTAGTATTTTGTCAATTTTTCCTTTTTCTCCATTTTTTCCGATTTCATTTCTCATCTCAATTAATTGCTTTCTGATTTGATTTTGACTTTTAGCTAGATGCAGTAACTCTTTTGATTTTGACTCTCCTGTTTTTTTTCCCTGTTTCCCTTTTTCTCCATTTTTACCTTTTTTTAATTTTTCATTTAGTCTTTTCTGGGCTTTTTTTAGTTCTGACATAGAGGGCTTATTACAATTTGGATTTGGCTTGTTACAATTTCTAGATTTATTACACTTGGATGAAGGCATTTCTAGTTGCTTTTGCATTTGTTCAAGGATTTCTGAAAGTAAAAGCGCTAGGTTATTTATTGATGTCATTACATACTGCTGTCTTTTAGTCCCTTTTTTTATGCTTCTTGCTTCTAATTCTTTAGTAGCATTTTCTATGTTGTACTTAATAGATGTAATTTCTTTATTAATAGTTGCCTCTATACTGACAACTCTTTTACTAAGAGCAAATAAAGAATCTTCAATAATTTTACTGTCGTCAGAGAGTTTATTTTGCTTTTGAACAATTTTAATAAATTCTGAGCTATTTCTTGGCGTATTTTTCACTTGGAGCATTAATTCTTCTTGATCAAATGAAAGTGTTACTAAGTTTTCTAAAACTTTACGCAGGGTTTCCATATCTTCAACAGGGCTGTTTTCACTTGAGGATTGCTGCATTTTCTGAAGTTGTTTTTCTAATTTTTCTATCTCCTCTATTGCCTTGTTTTGTGATTTGCTAGATTTTTTCTTCTTTCCTTTTTCTAGAGCATTTTGGCTGTTTTGCATACTTGTATTAATATCATCTTGTGTTTTTTTTGTTTCAGGCAATTGGTGTTTGTTTTCTAGCTTTTCATTTTTCTGTCTTAAGTCATCTAGATTTTGATTTACATCTTCCATTTTAAAATTAATGGACTCTTGTTTTTTTATTAAGTTAATTGTTTTTGACTCTTTTTGTTCAGTTTCTTTTTTTAATTTCTCTTGTTCTTTTTTTACTTCTGCAATCTTATTTAGAGTTTCTTCTGTCTTTTGTTCAAACTCTAATTGTTTAAAAATCTCTAAATCTCGTTCCAACTCTTTTTCTAAGTCAATATTTTTTTCCTTAATTTTTTCTAATAAGTCTTTTAGTTTTTCTTTATCTGCCTTATTAATTATTTCTTCCATTTCTTTCAATAAGTCTTTCATCTCATCGTCTAAAACTTTATTTATTAAATTTTCTAATTGCTTTTGCTTTTCTAGAGTTTTAGAGTTTAATTTTTTTTGAGACCTTATGTTTTCAGAGTTGTTTTTTTGTGTTTTTTTTATTTCTTCTTCTAACTTTTTTTGACTATTAATAATCTCGTTAACTTTTTCTTTTTCTTCCCAACCTAATTTTTTCTTTTCTAAAATTGTTTTATTTAGGTCGGTTATTTTGTCCTGTATACTTTCGGCTAGACCAATTGAATTATCAATTGAATTTTTTATTTTTTTGTTTTTCAAATCTTTTTTGTCAATAAATTCTTCTAAACTTATTTCTTTATGTGTGAATGTTTGGCTTGAAGTAAATTTTGACCCATTTACCCCATCATTATCCCAAACACGGAAAAAATATTTAACCTCTTTTCCTGGCTCAAGATTTAGATCATTAAAAGTTTTAGTATAAAAGAATTGTTCTATATTTTTTCTTTCGATCTGTAGCTCCTTTAATGAACTGATTGTACTATCACTTGACGCATAGGAGTAGATAAACTCCAACTTTTCAATTAAATAATCATCTTCGATTACTCCATTAAAAACATAACGATTATTACTTGTGTCATAGACTTGTGTTAGGTTTATTTTAGGAGACTCGTCTTTAATTACATTAATAAAATATGATGTAGTGTCAACTAGTTCGTTAGGATTTGAAATTATTATTGAGTATTCGGAGCTTTTAGAAATTTTATGATTCACATTTAGCTGAGATTTTTCTGTTTTAGTTACTAATTTTTCACCTAATTTAAAGATTGTGTTTTTAGTGTTTTCGAGTTTGATATTCCAATATACAAGCCCCCCCTCACTAACAGTTATGTCCCCATTGTTATTAATTGTCTCCTGTTTTTTATTTGTATGTTTTGGATGTGAAATAGTTATTTTTATATCAACAATTTTTGGCTGTAATAAGGCCTTGACTGTATATCTTTCGCTAAGATATCCTCCTCCGTAAAATTTAAAGTCTAAATCTGAATGAATTCTTGTAAATTTATACTCAAAACAGTTATTTTGAGTATTTGTCATTTTAAAGCTATTTTTTCCTATCCTTAAATATATGTCATTAGGGATTTGATTCCCTTTTACTTTAATTTTTAGTAAGAAGTCTTCAAACTGTACACAGGTTAAATTTTTATTTAATATTACATAACTAAATGGTGATTTTGGCTCAAAAAATGTATTATGCCTGATAATTCTTGCAGAACTTTCTGTCAGAATATGATCTTGCCCAGAGATGAAAAAGAATAAGATTATACTTAAGGGTATTAAAATCCATTTTAAATGCTTCTTGTTTACTGAAAAATCAATTGCATTCTTAAAGTTGATTCGCGACACTATCTTGGTTTTTTGATTTATACTTGCATTAATTAATGCTGTGTCTTGTTTAGAAATTTCAGAAAGTTCTAGGATATTTAATAATTGGTCATCAATTTCACTAAAGTGGTTGCCAATTATTTTAGCCGCTTCTTTATAGTTAAGTGTGTTTCCAATTTTACATAAGTTTAATATGGGAATTAGTATTAGTTTTATAAAAACAATAAAATTTACTAAAATATATGTCCAAAACAAAATAGTACGTCCCCCAACTCCAAATCCAGAGAAATATTCAATAATTGTAAATAGCAAGAAGAAAATTATTGATATAGAGCCAACATAGATGCCCCCCCTAATAAGTTGATTTTGATAGTATTTTATAATAAAATCATTTAGCTTATTAAATAGTATATTTTTGTTTTGATTAACCATCTTTGGCAAAAATACAATTTTAATGAGCATCTAAAAAAGTTAATAAGATAAAGCGTATCTTAGCAGTCGAAATTTTTTTTAAATGTCTGAAGTAAGAGTACGATTTGCTCCGAGCCCTACAGGTCCTTTACATATAGGCGGTGTTAGAACAGCACTATATAATTATCTTTTTGCAAAAAAAAACAGAGGCAAAATGATTTTGCGTATTGAGGACACTGATCAATCTAGACTTGTTGAGGGAGCGGAAAAATACATAATAGATTCTTTAAGATGGTGTGGTATAAAAATAGATGAATCTGCAATTGAGGGAGGTGATTATGGTCCGTACAAACAATCAGAGAGACAGTCTATTTACTTACCATATGCTGAGCAGTTGGTAAGAGATGGGCATGCTTATTATGCCTTTGATACTACAGAGGAGCTTGCTCTTATGCGAGAAAAAATGCAGGCAGCTGGTGTGCCATCCCCACAATACAATGGCATAACTCGTTCCACAATGCAAAACTCTTTAACACTGTCAGATGATGAAGTTAATAATAGACTAAATTCTGGTTTTCCATATGTTATTAGAATTAAGATTCCTAGAAATAAAGAGGTGAAGATTAACGATATTATCAGAGGCATGGTGGTTGTAAACACTAACAATATGGATGATAAGGTTCTCTATAAATCAGATGGAATGCCTACATATCATTTAGCAAATGTAATAGATGACTATTTAATGAAAATTTCTCATGTCATTAGAGGAGAAGAGTGGTTGCCCTCAGCTCCAACTCATGTTTTATTATATGAATATTTAGGATGGAAAGATTTTATGCCAAAGTTTGCTCATTTGCCATTAATTCTTAAGCCTGATGGAAATGGTAAATTGAGCAAGAGAGATGGTGATAGATTAGGTTTTCCCGTTTTTCCAATTGATTGGAAAAACCCTGAGACAAGTGATGTTAGTGTTGGATATAAAGAGAGCGGTTATTTTTCTGGTGCTTTTATTAATATGTTGGCTTTTTTAGGATGGAATCCGGGCACCAATAAAGAAATTTTCAGTATGCAAGAATTAATAGATTCATTCTCTTTAGATAAGGTAGGGAAATCTGGAGCAAAGTTTGATTTTGATAAAACAAATTGGTTTAACCAACAATATTTAAGATTAGAGCCTAACAAAAATTTAGCAAAAAAATTACAAGTAATACTTAAAAGAAATGGCATTGTAAAAGAAGATAATTTTGTAGAAGAAGCTTGTAGTCAGCTAAAAGAAAGAGCAACTTTTGTAAAAGAAATGTGGGAGGAAGGCAAGTATTACTTTGTTCCTCCTAAAGTTTATGATGAAAAACTAATCCGTAAAAAATGGGGTGAAAACACTCCAAAAATTTTAATAGAATTGAAAAGTAGATTCAAGAGCATATCTAATTTCAACGCTAAAAATATCGAAAATGAATTTAAAAATTTTTTGGATGAAAAAAACATGCGAATTGGAAGTTTACTTCCTGTGTTAAGAGTTTCATTGACGGGATTAGGTATGGGGCCATCATTGTTTAATATTGCAGAACTTCTTGGCAAAGAGGATGTTATCTGCAGAATGGAAAGGGCAGTTAAAAAAATAAAATAATGGGATTAATTTCAGTAGAAGGTATTAGAGTTTTTGCGTATCATGGACATTTGCCAGAAGAAAAGATATTGGGAGGGCATTTTATTGTAAGCGTTTGGGTTGAGGCAAACACATCTAAAGTTGAAGAGTCTGATGATTTATTGGATACAGTTGATTATGTAAAAATCATAGAGGTTGTAAATAAGCAAATGGAAATGAGAGCTTCTATGATAGAGGTTCCAGCTAGAAAAATTGTCGATACAATTTTAAAGATGCATTATGTAGTAAAAGTAAAAGTCGAAATAGAAAAAAGAGAGCCGCCTGTGAATGCTGTTTTTGATAAGATTTCTTTTAGTTGTGAGGGCAAGAATTGAAATATGAAAAGGTAGCCTATTTGGGGCATTATTTTTTAATCTAAATAATTAACCATTTCTACTTTTCTTGATATAATTGAGT
>MDSV01084643.1_pt1 | contig 17547 bp, 16 predicted proteins | sample 810851 | NCBI WGS metagenome assembly MDSV01 (sample SAMN05326640, study PRJNA326480) | marine metagenome | isolation source: seawater | place: Atlantic Ocean: North East | collected 2012 | reverse complement strand
GGAGTAGTTGCCGCTGCTAAAGAATCTAATTTAAAAGTACCTCTGGTAGTAAGATTAGCAGGAACAAATGTTGAGTTGGGTAAAGAAATTTTAAAAAAATCTAATTTAAAAATTATATCAGCAGATAGTTTGTCAGATGCTGCTAAAAAAGTAATTGAGGTTATAAAATAAAATGTCTGTTTTAATTAATAAAGGTACAAAAGTAATATGTCAGGGTTTTACTGGTTCACATGGAACGTTTCATTCTGAACAGGCTATTGCTTATGGAACTAATTTAGTAGGCGGGGTTACTCCAAATAAAGGTGGACAGATTCATTTAAAAAAACCTGTTTTTGATACAGTAGAAGAAGCAATAAAAAAAACAGGAGCTGATGCTACAATGATATATGTGCCAGCAAAGTTTGCAGCTTCAGCTATTATTGAGGCTATTGAAAATCAAGTTCCTTTAATTGTCTGTATTACTGAAGGCATACCAGTTTTAGATATGATTAAGGTTAAAGATAAATTGATTAGATCAAAATCTAGATTAATTGGTCCAAACTGTCCTGGTATAATAACCCCAGATGAATGTAAAATTGGTATTATGCCTGGCAATATTCATAAAAAAGGTATTTGTGGAATCGTATCACGATCTGGAACTCTTACATATGAAGCTGTAGCACAAACATCTGAAAATGGTTTAGGTCAATCTACAGTTATAGGTATTGGTGGAGATCCAATTAACGGTACAAACTTTATAGATTGTTTAGAACTTTTTTTAAAAGATCCAGAAACAGAATCAATTATAATGATAGGGGAAATTGGAGGATCTTTAGAAGAAGAGGCAGCAGAATTTGTAAAATCTGCTAAAATTAAAAAACCCATAGTTGGATTTATTGCTGGGGTAACCGCGCCACCTGGTAGGCGAATGGGCCATGCAGGTGCTATTATTTCTGGAGGAAAAGGTGGAGCAGATAATAAAATAGAAAAAATGAAATCATGTGGCATTTTAATAGCAGAATCACCTGCAGAAATAGGAAAAACTATGCGAGACAAACTTGAAAGATAATTTTATCAATTTTATAATAGGTTAAATTATTTTACTAAAAATGTCCTCAAATAAAGATAACAATATTTTTGAAAAAACCTCTTTTTTACAAGGGGGCAATAGTCCTTTTATTGAAGAACTTTATTTTAAATATTTAAAAAATCCAGAATTAATTCCTGAAAGCTGGAGAGATTTTTTTGATGGTCTAGATGATGATCAAGAAATTATAAAAAAAGAAATAAATGGCCCAAGTTGGGCACCTAAAAAAAATAATAACTTAAAAATTAATAAAATAAAAAAAGATATAAAAAATAAAATAGAAAATCATATTGAGATTATTTCTAATTCAAAAGAAAAATATGAAAAAGAGAAAGAACAATCAGTAAAGGCTATTGCATTGATTAGAGCTTATAGAATTAGGGGCCATCTTATTGCAAATCTTGATCCCCTTGGAATGATGGAAAGGGAATATTTACATGAATTACATCCAGACAACCATGGTTTCAAAAAAGAAGATTATAATAAAAAAATTTATTTAAATGGTTATCTAGATAGAGATTATGCAACAGTAAATGAAATGCTTTCATTTCTTAAAAAAACTTACTGCTCAACTGTTGGTATTGAATATATGCATATTTCAGACCCTGTAGAAAAAGTTTGGTTAAGGGAAAGAATGGAAAAAAAAGAACATCAATTAAATTTCACGCTTAACGGTAAAAAAGCTATTTTAAATAAACTTATACAAGCTGAAGGTTTTGAAAAATTTCTCGCAGTAAAATTTGTTGGAACAAAAAGATTTGGAATAGATGGAGGAGAGTCGCTAATACCAGCATTAGAACAAATAATTAAACGTGGGGGACAGTTAGGAGTAAAAGAAATCAAGATTGGAATGCCGCATAGGGGAAGATTAAATGTATTGGCAAATTTGTTACAAAAATCTTACAAAAGAATGTTTAATGAGTTTGCCGGTGAGTTTGCTTCCTCAAGCACGGACTCTACGGGAGATGTAAAGTATCATCTAGGAGCATCATCAAATAGAGAATTTGATGGAAATTTAGTTCATATTTCATTGTCAGATAATCCCTCACATCTTGAGGCCGTGAATCCAGTTGTATTAGGTCAATCTCGGGCAAAACAATTTTTTCATAATGATAAGAAAAGACAAAAAGTGATCCCAATATTATTGCATGGGGACGCTGCTTTTGCAGGACAGGGTGTTGTTGCAGAATGTTTTGCACTTTCAGGTTTGCCTGGTCACAACACCGGTGGCACAATACATATTATAGTTAATAACCAAATTGGTTTTACCACAAATCCTAAATTTGCAAGATCTTCACCATATCCTTCTGATTTGGCTAAGATGGTAGAAGCTCCAATTTTACATGTTAATGGAGATGATCCTGAAGCTGTTGTGCATTGTGCAAGAATAGCAATGGAATTCAGACAAAAATTTAATAGAGACATTGTAATTGATATGATTTGTTATAGAAGGTTTGGTCATAATGAAGGAGACGAACCTTCATTTACTCAACCAGTAATGTACAAAAAAATTAAAACTCATCCTACAACATTAAATGTTTATGCAAAAAAATTAATCCAAGAAGGTGCAATAACAGAAAAAGAATTTAAAGATATGAAGTTAAAATTTAAAAATTTATTAGAGCAACAGTTTAAAACAGCAAAAGAATATAAACCAAAGCTAGAATGGTATGAAGGAGTTTGGTCAAGATTTAAGCCAGAAAAAGGAAAAGATAAAAGAGGAAATACAGGTGTAACTTTGGAAAAAATAAGAAGAATTGGAAAAAAATTAGTCAATATTCCAGAAAATTTTAATACACACCCTACAATAAAGAAAATTTTTGAAAATAAAAAACAAATGTTTATAACAGGCAAAGGTTTTGATTGGTCAACCGCTGAACAATTAGCTTTTGCAACTTTGCTGGATGAAGGGTATCCCGTTAGACTTTCAGGTCAGGATTCTGGAAGAGGTACATTTAGTCAGCGTCATTCTGTTCTTAGGGACCAAAATGATAGTGCCTATTATACTCCTTTAAATAATATTTCAGAGAGACAGAAAAGATACGAAGTAATAGATAGCTTGCTTTCGGAATTAGCTGTACTTGGCTTTGAATATGGTTATGCATTATCAGAACCCACTACACTAGTTGTCTGGGAAGCTCAGTTTGGAGATTTTGCTAATGGGGCCCAAGTTGTTATAGATCAATTTATTGCTCCTGGGGAAAGAAAATGGTTGAGAGCAAATGGATTGGTGATGCTATTGCCACATGGATACGAAGGACAAGGACCAGAACATTCATCAGCAAGATTAGAAAGATTTTTACAACTATGTGCTCAAGAAAATATTCAGGTGATGAATTGTACAACCCCAGCAAATTATTTTCATGCCTTAAGAAGACAAATACATAGAGATTTTAGAAAACCATTAATAATTATGACACCAAAATCTTTGTTAAGAAATAAAAATTGTGTATCAAATATAGAAGATTTTAGTAATAAAAATTCGTTTCATAGAGTACTTAATGATCATGCAGATTTTAAAGAAAATAATTTCATTAAGCTTAGAAAAGATAAAGAAATAAAAAAAGTGATAATTTGTTCAGGAAAAATTTATTTTGACTTATTAAACGCGAGAGAAAAAATGAAAAAAAATAATGTTTTTTTTATCAGAATAGAGCAGCTGTATCCTTTTCCAGCCAAAACTTTAGCTAAAGAGTTAAAAAGATTTAAACAAAATGCCAAATTTTATTGGTGTCAAGAAGAACCTCAAAATATGGGAGCATGGAATAGTGCAAGAAATTATATTCAATGGGTATTAGATTATATAAAAGCTAAAAATAGGGAGGTTAATTATATTGGCAGAAAATCTGCAGCATCTCCTGCTACTGGATACTTAAAAAAACATCTTGCACAGCAAAAGGAAATAATAGAAAAGGTAATTAGTTAGATATGTCGAATCAAATTTTAGTACCTTCATTAGGTGAATCTATAACAGAAGCAACTGTGTCTAAATGGCATAAAAAAGTGGGCGAGCAAGTAGATTCAGATGAACCATTAGTGGAACTCGAAACAGACAAAGTGAATGTTGAAGTTCCTTCACCATTATCTGGAACTTTATCATCTATAAAAGCAAAAGAAGGTGAAACGGTAGAAGTCGGATCGTTATTAGGACTTTTATCTGAAGAAAAACAATTTAAAAATGAAACTGTTACGCCAAAAGAAATAGAAAAAAAAACAAATACACCTTTAGAAAAAAGTGATGTTGAAAAACCCAAAAAAGAAAAAAAACAAAAAGAAGAAATTCTTAAACTTGTTGAAGAAAAAGAGGAAAAAAATTCTAATGGTGTTTTGCTTTTGGAAACTCTAGAAGAAGATTCTGTTAAAGAAATACCTACTGACATTTCACAAAAAAAAGAATATATACCACCAAAATCTAAAAAACATTTAGCGCCTTCTGTAAGAAAAATAGTTGAAGAAAATAAAATTGATATTACCAAGGTAGAAGGAACTGGAAAAGAAGGGAGAGTTCTTAAAGGAGATTTAATTGATTTAATGGGTCATTCCCCAGGAACATCTAAAAGAAAAATTTCACATGGACCAGAAGAAAAAATCAAAATGACAAAATTAAGATTAACAATAGCTAAAAGGTTGAAAGAAGCTCAAAACTCTGCCGCGATGTTAACTACCTTTAATGAAGTAGATATGAAGCCAATCATGGAAATGAAAGAAGATTATAAAGATGATTTTCAAAAAAAATATTCAGTTAAACTTGGATTTATGTCTTTTTTTGTAAAAGCATCTATTGTGGCTCTAAAAAATTTTCCATCTGTTAATGCAGAAATAGAAGGTGATCATATTATTTATAAAAATTATTATAACATTTCTATTGCTATCGGAACTGATCGTGGATTGGTCGTACCAGTTTTAAAAAAAGCTGACGAATTATCTTTTGCAGACATAGAAAAAAATATTTATTTACTTTCTGAAAAAGCAAGAAATGGCAAAATCACAATCAATGATCTTCAAGGGGGTACTTTTACTATTAGTAATGGTGGGATTTATGGATCAATGTTATCTACGCCTATATTAAATCCTCCACAAACAGGTATTCTAGGTATGCATAATATTGTAGAAAGAGCAGTAGTTGTAGATAATAATGTAGTTGTAAGACCCATAATGTATTTAGCTTTGTCCTACGACCATAGATTAATAGATGGTAAGGAAGCAGTTTCTTTTTTAAAAACAATAAAAGAGTGTCTTCAGGAACCTCGTAGATTATTTTTAGATATTTAATAATGAATAATAATTTTGATGCAATTGTAATTGGGTCAGGCCCCGGAGGCTATGTTTGCGCTATAAGATTAGCTCAATTAGGATTTAAAACTGCTTGCGTAGAATCAAATAAAACATTAGGTGGAACATGTTTAAACGTTGGCTGCATACCATCTAAAAGTTTATTAAATTCATCTGAATTATTCCATAAAGCACAAAAAAATTTTAAAAATTTAGGAATCGAAACAGGAGAAATTAACTTAAATTTATCTAGGATGATGGATAATAAAAAGAGATCAGTATTAACACTTACAAAAGGAGTAGAATTTTTATTAAAAAAAAATAAAATTACTCATCTGGAAGGTAAAGGCATAGTATCTTCTGAAAATAAAGTAAAAGTTATTAAGGATACCGGAGAAGAAAGTATATTTTCAACTAAGTACATTATCATAGCTACAGGTTCTTTACCAACTTCATTGCCAGGCATAAATATAGATGAAAAATATATCGTTTCTTCAACTGGAGCTTTATCTTTTGAAAAAGTACCTAAAAATTTATTTGTAATAGGTGGAGGATATATTGGTCTTGAACTTTCTAGTGTTTGGAAAAGATTAGGCTCAAATGTAACAGTAGTTGAATTTTTAGATCATATTATTCCAGGCATGGACAGAGATATCTCTGAAGAGTTTTTGAAAATTCTTAAAAAGCAAGGAATAAATTTTAAATTAGAAACAAAATTGATATCAGCCAACACATCAAAAGGAAAAGTTATTATAGAATTAATAGATAATAAAAATAATAAAAAAGAAAGTATTGAGTGTGATAAAGTTTTAGTGGCGGTAGGCCGAAAAGCTAATATTAATGAAGACATATCAAATTTAGGTATAAAATTAGATAATCAAAAAAAAATTAAAGTTAACAATAAATTTGAAACTTCTATAAAAAATATTTTTGCTATTGGCGATGTAATAAACAAAGGACCAATGCTTGCTCATAAAGCTGAGGACGAAGGGATAGCTGTAGCAGAAATAATTGCTGGGCAGGCAGGTCATGTTAATTATGAGGTAATACCAGCAGTAATTTATACCTCACCAGAAGTTGCTATGGTTGGCAAAACTGAAGAGCAACTGAAAAAAGAAAATATTAAATACAAAATTGGAAAATTTCCTTTTCTTGCTAATTCAAGAGCAAAAGTTAACAACGAAACTGAAGGTTTTGTTAAAATTATTGCTGATGAAAAATCTGACAAAGTTTTAGGTGTATCAATTATTAATGCTCTTGCTGGGAGTATGATTGCAGAATTAGCTATAGCTATGGAATTCGGAGCTAGTGCAGAAGATATTGCTAGAACATGTCATGCACACCCAACCCATAGTGAAGCAATAAAAGAAGCAGCAATGGCGGTTGATAAAAGACCAATTCACTTTTAAAGTTAATATAAAAATTATGATTAAAAAAGCAATAATTCTTGCCGCTGGTTTTGGCAAGCGTCTCAATCCGTTAACACTTAAATGTCCAAAACCATTATTAAAAATTGGTAACGAAACATTGCTATCTAATACTTTAAAATTTCTTGAAAAACTTGAAATCAAAGAGGTTGTTATAAATGTTCATTATTTAGGTAATCAAATTATAGATTATTTAAATAAAAAAAATTTCAATTTTAAACTTCATATACTCGAAGAAAAAAAAGAAATTTTAGATACTGGAGGGGGAATATTAAACGCTATTAAATATTTTCATAAAGACCCATTCTTAACAATTAATCCAGATACCCTCTGGAATATAGATTATATTGAAGAATTAAAAAAAATGGAAAAAAAATTAGAATTTAAAAAAAAAGGTAAATGCATAATGCTAGTTGTAAATAAAGATAAAAGTTTTGATAAAAATTTTAAAGGAGATTTTAATCTTAAAGATAATTTGATATCCAAAGGAAATAAATTAGATACAAATTATATTTACACAGGGTTGCAAATAATTAGGCCTGAAGTTTTTTCTAATATTTCCTTAAAAGTTTTTTCCTTAAATATGATTTGGGATAATTTAATAAAAAAAAAAGAACTTTTGGGAGTTGAGAGCAATATAAGTTTTTTACACGTAAGTAAATTAAGTATTTATAATAATTTAATAAAAAAAAATTTTTAAATAATTTTTTTTGCTCTTTGTTGGTCAAGATATTTATATTCTTTTATTTGCAAATTATTTTCAAACTTTATTAAAAGAGGATTTCCTGTAGGCACTTCTAATTTAATAATTTTTTTTTTAGAAATTTTAAAAATTTTCATCAACAAAGCTCTACAGCTATTGCCGTGAAAAACTATTAAGACATTTTTTTTTATTATTTGAGGTTCTATATTTTTTGTAAAAAAAGGAACTACTCGATCAAAAGTATCTTTAAGAGATTCACTTGGCAAATTTGAATTTATTTTATTTTTATAATTATGGTTTTTATCCATTGGAGGCGGTCGTGTACTAAAACTCCTTCTCCAAATCTGAACTTGTTTTCTTCCAAATTTTTTAATTGTTTCATCTTTATTAAGTGACGTAAGCCCCCCATAGTGTCTTTCATTAAGTTCTGAAGTTTTAACAACTTGAAGACTTGATTTATTTAAAACTTTTAAGATTATTTTAAGAGTATTTTGAGCTCTTTTTAATGATGAAGTAAAACATATATTAAAATCGAGATTCAAATCTTTAATTAAATGTCCAGCTTTTTTAGCTTCTGATTTACCTTTTTCAGTTAAATCAATATCTGCCCAACCAGTAAATCTTTTTTCCTTATTCCAAAGGCTTTGTCCGTGGCGAATTAAAACTAAATTTTGCATTTATTTAAAAACATAATACGAATCATTAGAACTACTGTATATTATAAAAGTGATTAAAATTTTAAAACTAACTTTTTACGTATCCACAATTTTATTATTAGTTATTTCATTATATCCAGGAAGTTTAGCAGGTTTTGTGTTTTATAATGATTTAAATAGACAACCTAACTTGATTGAAAATCCCTTTGGTACATCTATCAATCATTTTATATATTATTTTTATATTTCCTTATTGGGTCATATAGCTTATTTAAAAGAAAAAAAGTTAAAAATTTTGGTTTTTTTACTGCTCTTTTTATCAGTTTTACTTGAAGTTTTTCAACTTTTAATACCTGGTCGGTCCTTCGAAATATTTGATTTAATGGGAAATATTTTAGGTGTATTAGTTGCATATTACGTAATAAAGATTTATTTACTATTAAGAAAGCCATGAATAAATTTGATGACAGAGAAAAAAGTTTCGAAAAAAAATTTCAAATGGATCAAGAGTTACAATTTAAAGTTCAAGCACGTAGCAATAAATATTTAGCAGAGTTCGTAAGCACAAAATTAGGTAAAACAGATAAAGAAAAAGAAATATATATTAAAGAAATTATAAAAGCAGATATGGAAGAAGCCGGTCAAGAGGATGTATTTAGAAAAATAAAAAAAGATTTTCAATCAGCCTCTGTAGTTATTGAGGACTCAGAAATCAGAGATCAAATGGAGAAAGCAATATCAAGTGCAAAAAAAGATTTTATATAAAAAATTAATTTACTTAATATTTTTTTTTTTATTAACATCTTGCAGTTCAATTCCTAAACATCCGTCAAATGCATGTAAACTTTTTGGTGAAAATTACCTTTGGTATAAGCATATAAAAAAAAGTTCAGAAGTATATGGTGCGCCAATCCATATAATTCTTGCTTTTGTAAATAAAGAATCAGGTTTCAATAGATGGGCAAAACCTAAAAGAACAAAATTATTTAAAGTTATCCCATATAAAAGACCATCAACTTCTTTCGGATATTCCCAAGCTGTCAATAAAACATGGGAGCTTTATAAAAATGAGACAAACAATCCATTAGCTTTGCGAACCCGTTTTAAGGATAGTGTCATGTTTATAGGTTGGTATATGAAAAAAACAAATAAAATTAATAAAGTTCCCCTTACCGATTCTTATCGACAGTATCTTAACTATTATTTGGGTTGGGGAAATTATGCAAAAAAAGTTTATAAAACAGATAAAAAATCAATTATTTTTGCAAAAAATGTTCAAAAACAATCTAAAGAATATCGTGCCCAATTAGATGAATGTAAAAAAAGTTTAGATAGAAAGAAATATATTATTTTTTAAGCTCTTTATTTAGTTGAAGATCAATAGCATCAATACGTTTAGTATTTTTTGTTAACAGAACATACATTGTAGGAGTTACGTATAATGTAAAAAAGGTACTTATAAGCATACCACCAAATATGGTTGAACCTACAGCTAATCTACTTCCCTCACCAGCTCCAGGTCCAATATTGCCGATTAACAAAGGTACCATTGCAATCATAGTTGAAAGTGATGTCATAATAATCGCTCTAAATCTTCTTTTACAGGCCTCTAATGCAGAACTTTGAATATTTTTACCCGCTCTTCTTAATTGATTAGCCCAATCTACAATTAAAATTGAATTTTTAGTAGAAATTCCAATTAGAATTACTAAAGCTATCTGTGAAAATATATTAATACTTGAATTAAAAAGTAGAATAAAAACAATCCCACCGAAAACACTTAAAGGAACAGTTAACATAATTATTGCTGGGTGAATAAAGCTATTAAAGTTTGCTGACATTACTAAAAATGCTGTTAAAAGAGCTAATCCAAATATAATAAATAATTCATTGCTTGTTTCTTTTAACTCTTCTGATTTACCTTTCCATTCTATTCTAGCTTCGGGAACATATTGTTTTACAGTTTTTTCAAAGTAACTTAGAGCTTCAGCTAAAGAATAATCTCCAATTAATCTTGCACTAATTGTAATTGCTCTCTGTCTATCGTATCTGGCCAAAATTTTTGCAGATCCAACTTCTTCGAATTTAACTAAATTGGCTAATGATATTAATTTTCCTGAAGTATCTGAACGTACAAAAATTTTACTTAAACTTTCACTTTTTTTTCTATTTTTAATATCAGACTGGAGAATTATTGGATATTCTTTACCCAATTGATTAAATTTCGTTACAGTTTTTCCAGAAAATAATGTTTCTATAGTTTTACCAATTGATTGAATAGATACCCCTAGATCTTGTGCCTTTTTTCTATTTACTATTAGTTTTATTTCAGGTTTATTTTTTGAATAGTCAGATTCTATGGCTGCTAAATTTTTATTTTTCCTTAAATTAAGCATTATTAATTCTTGCCATCTTTCAAGTTGCTCGTAACTCTTTCCGAGCAATACCATTTGTACAGGTTTATTATAACTGCTTACACGGATTGATTGAGGAGAAATTGGGAAAGCCAGAGCTTGGGGAACAGTTACAATTTTACCAATTGCTTTTCTCATAATTTTTACAGAACTCTCACTTCTTTCATTCCAGTCATCAAGTAAAGCAATAATAATAAAACTATTATAAGATTTGCTTGCTCTACCAAAACCTGGAACCCGCATGATCATTCTTTTGTAAGATTCCTCTTCACTTTTAACTAGTGGAGTTAATCTTCTTTCTATTTCTTCTGCTTTGTCTGAAGTGTAATTAAATGAACTTCCCTCATCAGTTTTACCTATAACTAAATAAACTCCCCTATCTTCTTGAGGAAGTAATTCCTTTGGAGCAAAAATAAATAATGCAATAGATACAAAAACTAAAAATAACATAAAACTAATTATGGTTTTTTGTTTTGTTATCCAATAGTTTAATGTTTCTATATAAAATTCAGAAAAAGCTTTATAGTATTTTTCAAATTTTAAAACTATTTTAGTTTTTTTTGCATTCCTATTTAAGAATTTGCTTCCAAGCATTGGTGAAAGAGTTAAGGCTACAAAAGACGATATTACAATTGCAAAAGTCAAAGATATTGCAGTTTCTCTAAATAATGTACCTGATATTCCTTCAATAAAAATTAGTGGTAGAAAAACTGCAACCAATACTAAGGTAGTAGAAATAATTGCAAATGTTATACTTTTTGAACCATTAAAAGATGCAACTAAAGGAGTCTCACCACTTTCAACTCTATGATAAATAGCATCAGTCATAATAACGCTATCATCTGTTATTATCCCAATTGCAAGAATAAAGCTTAATAAAACAAAAATGTTTATAGATAAATCAAAAAGCCAGAGACCTAGAAAAGAACTAATTAAACTTACTGGAAGTGCGATTGCAGGAACAATTACAGCTTTTAAATTACCTAAAAATAAATAAATAATTATTACCACAAGAACAAAAGCTATAACTAAAGTCTTATATACCTCAGATATAGCGGCATTTATATAAGTTGCTCTATCAAAAGATACGGCTAATCGAAGTTCATCTGGTAAGGTTTTTTGAACTTCTTTAATTCTTTCTTTAACTTTTTTTGATAATTCTACTGTAGAGGCACCAGATTTTGCATATATTCCTATTCCAACAACTTTATCGTTAGATTTACCAGTTTTACTAATTGATTTAAAAAGAGTTTTTTCTGACACGGGACCATATTTTACTTCTGCAATATTTTCTAAACGTATAACGATATTCTTATTTTTTTTAATCGGCAGTTGTTTTATTGATGACAAATCTTTGTACGCTTTATCAAGATTAATTGTTAAATCAATATTATTTGCTTCTAAACTTCCTGCTGGAAGACTAATATTTTCTTTTCGTAAAGATTGTTCAACTTCTTGTATTGTCAGATTATTAGCAGCTAATTTTATAGGATCTATATAAACTCTTACACTCAATTCTCTGAGTCCACCGACGAGTATTCTACCAACTCCTTTTACATTTGAAAAACTATCAACCAAATATCTTCTCGTATAATCTCCAATTTCTAAATCAGTCCAAGTTGAACTAGAGACACTCAACCACATGCTTGTTGTAAAACCAGCACTTTGTTTTAGTATTTCAGGAGCTTTTGCATCATCAGGTAAATTGTCTGAAACTCTTGAAACTCTATCTCTTATATCATTGGCTGCAGAATCTAGATTAATGTTAGTTTCAAATTCAATTTTAATCGTACTTCTTCCATTTTCAGATGTTGAGTCTATATTTTTTATCCCTTCAGCTCCTCCAATTACATCTTCTATAATTTCAGTAATTTCACTTGATACGACATCAGCACTAGCACCTTGATAGTCTACTTGTACTTGTACTACTGGTGGCTGCAAACCTGATGGTAATTCTCTAACTGGTAATTTAGAAAAAACAAATAATCCAAAAATAACCAATATCATTGAAAGAACTATTGCTACGACTGGTCTTTTTATACTGAGCTCAGTTATATACATTATTTTTATCTACTGCGATTTTCTTATAGGTTTTACTTTCATACCTGGTCTAACTTTTGTTAAACCTTCAGCAATTACTTTATCTCCTTCAATTAGACCTTTTAAAATTTCAAGATTTCCAGAGCTACGAACACCAGTTTTAATTTCAATTTTTTGAATTATATTCCCCTGTGTTATTTTATAAATAAATTTTTTATTTCCTTCATACATGATACTTGTGTCAGGAACACTTAAACTACTTTTTTCATTATAAAAGATTTCAATTTCCAAAAGTGACCCTGGAATAATCTCATAATTTTCATTTTCTATTTGAGCTCTTGCCAGAATACTTCTAGTCTGAGCATCTACTCGTGATGCTACCGATTGAATAATACCCTTATAGGTTTTATCTTCATAGGCTGAAAATGTAGCATTAAGTTTTAGATCTTTTTTTAAAATGGCAGCATAAACCTCTGGTATTTTTAAATCACACAAAACTTTTTTTGAATCATCTAAGGTTAAAATAATTGTATTTTCTGATCCTAAACTACTTCCGCTAATCCCTCTTTTACCTAGCGCGCCTGAGAAGGGGGCAATAATATTTTTGTCAATTAGTTTAGCTATAGTATCCCCTTTTTTAATTTTTTTGTCAAAATTGATAGGTTCTAATAATTCATTTTTTTTAATTTTATAAGAAATTGTTTTACTGCTTAATGAAGTACAATAGCTTTCTAATGTTTGACTAAAATTTTTATATGATACAATTTGAATTACTACTCCTGGAGGAGGTCTCTTAGAAAATTTTTTTTTAAAATAAATTCCTATTGAATATCGTCCAATAACAATTACAGCTATGACGATAAAAAATATTATAATCCCAATAGTAATTTTTTTTGATCTTCTCATTTATTTTTTTCCGTACTCAGTCCAACTACCAATATATATTTGGGGGGTATAATCGTCATTTATGAGAGAATATGCAAGAGCTAGAGTTGCCGCTGATACTGAACTTCCACAGCTCATAACTATTTTGTTACTGTGGATTTTTGCTGAATTGAATAAACCTTTTAATTTTTTTTTATCTACGAAAGTATTATCTTTAGTATTAATTAATTCACTTAGAGGTAAAGATTTAGATCCTTCAATAGAGCCACTCTTAACTTCAGGTCTAGGTTCTGGCTCTAATCCTAAAAAACGATTTTTACTTCTCGCATCTAATATAGTAAAATTTTTTTCCTTAATATTTTTTTCAATTTCAAATTTTACTTTTGTCATATTTTTATTTTCTATTGCATTATATTTGCTATGTTTAATTATTGTTTTTGAGCTTGTAACTTTTCTAGACTCTAATTTCCATTTTTTCATCCCACCATCTAAAACTGAAATTAACTTTGGATCATGACCAAAATAAATAAATTGAAACCAAGCACGGCAACTAGATATTAAATCACTATAACAATAAAAAATTATATGATCTGTATTTGAAATTCCCATTTCTGAAGCAGCTTTTTCATGATTATTGATTGTTGGAAGAAAGTGACCATGAGGTAAATATTTGTTTTGATTTGAATTTTTATCTAAATCAAAAAAAATAGCATTCTCAATATGTTCTTTTTCATATTCTTTTAATGCATTTCTATTTTTAACTAAATGCCAAGATGCATCTATAATTTTGACTTTATTTAAATTTTTATTTAACCATTCAGTTGAAACAAGAGTCATTTTTTTATTTGTTTTTCAAAATACTTCTGATGGTACTCTTCTGCTCTACAATAATTTTTTATTTTTCTTATAACGGTAACTACTTTTCCATTAAGTTTTTTATTTATTTCATCAAATATTTTTTGTGCAGACACTTTTTCTTTCTCACTGTTATAAAATATTTCGGAGCGATATTGATATCCAACATTGGGTCCTTGACGATTTAAAGTAGTTGGATCATGTATTTTAAAAAATAGACGAGTTATGTCCTCATAAGAAATGATTTTTGGATCAAACGTCACTTTAACAACTTCTATATGCTCAGTATCTCCTCCACAAACCTCTTTATAACTAACTGTTGGACTCTTTCCCCCACAGTAGCCACATTCAGTTGAAATGATACCAGGCACACCTTGATATTCAGTTTCATCCCAAAAGCAGCCAATTCCACCTATAAATATTTGCATAATATTTTTAAATTTAATGATAAATATAAATTAATTTATCAAAATGATCAAAAACCAAAATCACCTTGGCGCTCTATGTATGATATTAAGTGTATTATTTTTTTCATTTATGGACTGCTTGATTAAAATAACCGCAACAGATTTTGCTGTTGGTCAAGTGATGTTTAGTAGAGCTTTATTTGGTTTAATTCCAATATTTTTTCTAATACCTAAAACAAGGATTAAAAACTTTTATAAAACTAAATATATTAGCCTTCACTTCCACCGAAGTTTTTGGGGTGCTATAGCTATGTTTGCTATTTTCGTAGGAATAAGAAATTTAGGACTTGCAGAAGTTACATCAATGGCATTTTCTGGTCCTATTTGGGTAGTTATATTTTCTATTTTATTTTTAGGTGAAAAAATAAAGGCTAAGCGCTGGATTGCAGTAGGATTAGGTTTTATTGGGGTTCTAATAATCTCTAAACCTGGATTTGATAATTTAAATTTTTATTATATCTATCCGATAATATTTACTTTGGGGTTTGCAAGTGTTTCTATTTTTATCCGGAAATTAACTTTAGTAAATGAACCCATTTACTTAATTGCTTTTTATTTTTCAATCTGCTCTGGAACTATGGGGCTTTTAACATTACCATTTGGAGGATGGATTTTCCCATCTATTTATGAATTGCTTTTATTAGTTTTAATAGGTCTTTTTGGAAGTATTGCTAACCTTCTTTTAACACAAAGTTACAAATTAGCTGAGGTTTCCTTAACAACACCATTGAAATATCTTTCACTTGTTTTTGCAATTATTTTTGGCTTTTATTTTTTTAATGAAAGCCCAACAATTTATACATTATCTGGTGCAAGTTTAATTGTGATTTCGTCAGCTATAATATTTATTAGAGAACACCAATTAAAAAAACCAATTACTTTACCTAGACAGCAATGAAAAAACCTCCAGCTTATTGGTATAAAGCAAAAAAAGTATTGGCCAAGAGAGATCCCGTTTTAAAAAATATAATAAAAAAATATAATAAGGGATATTTAACAACAAGAAATAAACCCTTTTTTTCTTTGTGCAGAACAGTTGTTGGTCAACAAATAAGTACAAAAGCTGCAGATTCAATTTGGCATAGATTTGAGGCTAAATGTAAAAAAAAAATAACTCCAGAAGTTGTATTGAAACTATCTACTAACAAACTAAAAAGCTCAGGATTATCACGTCAAAAAGTTTCTTATTTAAAAAATATTGCTAAAAGTTTTAAAAATAAATCATTCAATACGAATCTTCTTAAAAAAATGGATGATAAAGAGGCTATAAATTATATCATTCAACTTAAAGGTTTAGGTGTTTGGAGTGCACAAATGTTTTTAATGTTCAATTTAAATAGACCAGATATATTTCCAACTGGTGATATTGGATTTCTTAGAGCTTTGTCGTTAAATTATAAAACCTCATATCCACCAAGTAAAAATTTTTTAGATAAAATTTCTAAAACCCATTTAGGTTATAGGTCAGTGTTGACATGGTATATGTGGAGATCGATTGATCCAGTTGATGTAGAATATTAGACAGAATAATTTTTAATCCAATGATTTGCAATGTCTATTCTTTTGCAAATCCATATATCTTTATGTTTTAACATATAATCTAAAAATTTATTTAAAGATTGAATTCGCCCTGGTCTTCCAATTAATCTACAATGGAGTCCTATTGACATCATTTTTGGTGAAATACTTCCTTCTTTATATAAAACATCAAAGCTATCTTTAAGATAAGTATAAAATTGTTCTCCACTATTAAAACCTTGGTTAGTTGCAAATCTCATATCATTATTATCAAGTGTATAAGGAATAATTAATTGTTTTTTTTTACCTTTTATTTCCCAATAAGGAAGATCATCGCTATATGAATCACTATCATAAAGAAATCCTCCTTCTTCCATTACTAAATCTCTAGTATTTGGACTACATCTTCCTGTATACCAACCCAAAGGTCTTTCTCCGAATATTTTTTTAATGGAATTAATAGCTAATTTCATATGTTTTTTTTCAATTTTCTTAGGAATATTTTGATAATCGATCCATCTCCATCCATGACAAGCAACTTCATAATTAGATTTTTTAATTTCGTCACACACATCTCGATTTCTTTCAAGAGCCATAGCTACACCAAAAATTGTAGCTGGTATTTTTTTTTCTTTCAATAATTGATTAATACGCCAAAATCCTCTTCTAGATCCATATTCATAAATTGACTCCATGTTAATATTTCTTCCTTTTATTGGTTTAGCTCCTATAATTTCAGATAAAAAAACTTCTGATTTTTTATCTCCGTGAAGGATATTACTTTCTGCACCTTCTTCGTAGTTTAAGACAATTTGAACAGCTAGCTTAGCTTTATTTGGCCAAATAATTTTTGGTAATTTTTTTCCATAGCCAACCATATTTCTGGGATATTTCTTATTCATATTCTAAAGTAATATTTTCTTTTATAAATTCGTGTATAATTAAATTTTGATCACTTCCTTTTCTATCAATAACGATAAAATTTGTATTTTCAGTTGAGATTAATGGAAAATGCCATATACCTGGCTTATAATTAATACCAACGCCTGGGGGAATTATAAAAGATTTAATTTTATCTATTTCTGGTAAGTCTCCTTCTGGTGCTACAAAAGAGAGAAAAGTTGTTTCTTTTATCGGCATAAATGCTTGGCTACCCAAAGGATGTTTTTCCATCATATTTATCTTCATTGGAAATGATCTTTTTAGTGCCGAAAAAATACTAATCGTAGACTCACCATCATCTT
>MDSV01130651.1_pt1 | contig 17548 bp, 16 predicted proteins | sample 810851 | NCBI WGS metagenome assembly MDSV01 (sample SAMN05326640, study PRJNA326480) | marine metagenome | isolation source: seawater | place: Atlantic Ocean: North East | collected 2012 | reverse complement strand
TATATCAGTTGAAAAACCGTATTTATAATCTTTTAATTTTTCTAATTCTTTTTCTCTCATCTAATTAAATTTTGTTTGATTTATTAAATCTCCTAGATTTTTCTGTTTAAAAAAATCATTTATATAATCTCCAAGTTCATCCCATAAGTCATGTGTAATACATTTAGATGATCTTCCGTTACAGCCTTTTTTTGAATTTTTTTCGCAACCAATTGTTTTTATTTTTTCATCTACCGCTATTAAAATATCTAATATTCTAACCTCAGAAGCATTTTTATTTAAAATATAACCGCCTTTGTTTCCTCTAATACTTTTTACAATTTTATTTTTTTTTAACTTTAAAAATAATTGTTCTAAATAGACCAATGATATTCCTTGTCTTAAAGATATATCTCTAAGTGCAACTGGATCTCTAGGATTGAACTTTGCAAGATCCGTAAGTGCCATAACAGCATATCTACCTTTACTTGATAATTTCATATTTTTCGCAATTAACGGGCTTTATATATACCCGACTGATTTAGTCAAGTTTAATTGAATTTTTATAACTTGCTTTTTGTCGCTCAATTTTGATAGAAAAATATAAATTTTTTTTTGAGATTAATTATCAATGACATCTAAAGATAACAAAATAGTTGAAATATTTATTCCAGGTCCAGCTGGAAGGCTTGAAGCTAAATACTTTAAAAGTAAAAAAAGCACTTCTCCGATTTGTTTAGTTTTGCACCCGCATCCACAATATGGAGGCACAATGAATAACAAAATTGTAGTTGATACATTTAGAACTTTTATGGAAAATGACTTCTCTGTTTGTAGAGTAAATTTTAGAGGAGTTGGAAAAAGTGATGGCGAATTTGATAATGGTCAAGGTGAGTTAGCAGATGCTGCGGCTGCTCTTGATTGGTTAGAAAAAGAAAATTTTGATAATTCACAATGCTGGATATCTGGATTTTCTTTTGGTTCTTTAATAGCAATGCAGCTTTTAATGAGAAGACCAGAAATAAACAGATTTGTAGCAATATCTCCTCAACCCAATGTTTATGACTTCTCGTTTTTAACTCCTTGTCCAACTTCTGGAATTATAATAAGTGGTAAAAAAGATGAACTAGTCCCTTCTGAAAGTATTAGCGAATTAAATAAAAGATTAAGTGAGCAAAAAGGAATTAAAGTAGAATTTGATATAATTTCAGACGCTAATCATTTTTTTTCTAAAACAGATGAGAAGTTAATAAAATCACTTAATAAATACATTAAAAAAGAAACAGCACTATACTAAAAATTTTTTACTAATACTCCACCTGTGCAAGGTTTAATACATCCAGTAGTTCCAGGAAAAGAAATTGGCAATTTTAAATAAGATCTTATTGCGAGATAAGCAAAAGCTTGCGACTCTACAAAATCTCCATCTATACCTAAATCATCGATTAGATTAATTTTATGCTTTGAATTTCTTTGACTGCAAAATTTTATTCGTTCAATTAAAAATTTATTTTTTCTTCCACCACCGCTAATATAAACATTACTTTTTACAGTAGTAGAATTTTTATGATTTGTATCAACTATTTTATTTATATCCATATGCATTTTGGTAATTATAATGTCTGCAGTAAATTCAGTAAGTGTTGCCGCACCATCTTCAAAAGAAAATTTTTCTACAAATGATATATCAAAATCTCCAATATCATAAGATCTTTTTTCTATTAAATAGTTTGAATAAAAACTTTTTAAGGCTTTTTTTAAAATAGGTATATTTACTTTTCCAGATTTAGCTATCAAACCATCTTTATCAAAAAGTTTGTCTGAATTTAATTTTATCCATTTATCAATTAAACAATTTCCAGGACCAACATCTAAACTAGTCATATCTTTACTGCTGTTAATTGAAGTAATATTTGAAATTCCCCCAATATTTAAAATTGTAACAGGAAGTTTTAATTTATTTTGTTCTGCTAATAACTTATGAAAAATTGGCACTAAAGGTGCACCTTGCCCAGAGTTTTTTAAATCATTTGCTCTAAAATCATAAATAACATTTTTTTTTGTTGACTTAGATAGAAGTTTACCATTTCCCAATTGCCTTGAAGATCCAAATTCCGGTTTATGCCAAATAGTTTGGCCATGAAATCCTATTAAATCAATACTTGTTTTTGAATTTTTTATAATGTCATTGACTAAATCTATATGGAACATGGTAATTTTAGCCTCTAAAATTAATGATACTTTTTCATACTGAGAAAAATATCTTTCGTAATCACCATCTTTATCAATTATTTCCTTTAAATTATTGTATTCATGATAAATTTCTTTTGAATATTTGTAATATTTATCTAAAATTACTTCATATTTGGTGCTTCCATCAGATCTTATAATTGAAGCATCCACTCCATCTCCTGATGTTCCGCTCATTAATCCTAATGCTGTATAAATTTTTGCCATTCTTATTTTTTTTTAAAAAAATTTGTATATTGTAGAACTATAAACCTATGAACAAATTTTTAAAAGAATTTAAAGATAGAGGATATTTCTACCAGTGTACAAATGAAAAAGAATTATCTCACTTGTTAGAAAAAAAAAGTATTAACGCATATATTGGTTTTGATAGCACCGCTCCCAGTTTGCATGTTGGAAGCTTGATGCAAATTATGTGTCTTAAATTATTACAAAATCATGGACACAGACCAATAGTATTATTAGGTGGAGGCACCACTAGAATTGGTGATCCATCAGGAAAAGAAGAAACGAGGAAAATTTTATCAGAAAAACAAATTGAACAAAATATAAAAAATATTAAAAATGTCTTTAAAATATTTTTAAAAACAAGTAAATCAAATTTAAAACCAATTTTCGTAAATAATTACAAATGGTTAGGAAAATTAAATTACATTAAATTTTTAAGAGAAATAGGAAAACATTTTACTATTAATAAAATGTTAAGTTTTGATAGTGTTAAATTACGCTTAGAAAGAGAACAGTCTCTTAGTTATATGGAATTTAATTATATGATTTTGCAAGCATATGATTTTTTAGAGCTAAATAAGAATAAAAATTGTTTACTACAAGTTGGAGGTTCAGATCAATGGGGTAATATAGTAAACGGTGTCGAATTAATTAAAAGACAATCTGGAAATCAAACATTTGGTTTAACAACTCCTTTATTAACCTTAGCTTCAGGTGCCAAAATGGGAAAAACAGAAAAAGGAGCTATTTGGTTAGATAAAAAGCTATTATCTCCCTATGACTATTGGCAATTTTGGAGAAATACAGATGATAGAGATGTAATTAAATTTTTAAAAATGTTCACTAATATTCCATTAGATGAAATAGAAAAAATTAAAGAAAATAATATTAACAAATTAAAAATAGTTCTTGCTAATAAATCTACTGAGATGCTGCATGGTAAAAAAGCCGCTGAAGAATCGGAAAAAATGGCTTCTTCCACTTTTAAAGAACAATCGACAGGAGAAAATTTGCCAGATATTAAAATTGAAAAAAAATTGTTAGATAAAAATATTGTTGAACTAATTTCTAATGTCAAAAAAGATATTTCTAAAAGTGAAATTAGAAGACTGCTAAAATCAAATGGAATTAAAGTTAATAATCAATTGGTAAATAATGAGAAATTTATTATTAATAACCTTCTTTTTTCAGAAAATGGATTTCTAAAGCTTTCAATAGGTAAAAAAAAACACTATAAAATCATAATTTAATTATTTTTTTAATTTATCTAAAGTTCTAGTAATAAATCTTGGCGTAAGTGTTTTAATAGGGTTGACAGTTGTTTTAAGATTATTGGGAGTACCTTTTATTTTGAAACTAACTCCAAAAACACCTTCTCCAACTTTTTTTCCAACTAATATTTCTCCAATTAATGGAATCTTAGAAATAGTTTTGTTAATGGTAGTTGCAGGAACTAGAGTACCTCTTAAACTTGTTATTTTTTCTTTTTCTATATATCCATCCATTAAAATTGAAATAGCCGGACCAATTGCATACAATTCATTTATTCTAGTTGAAGTTTTTGAAGATTGATAATCCATCTCAAAATCATCAAATCTTATTCCTTCTCCTGTTAAAAGATCTGCAATACCTTGTAAAGAAGCCAAAGTAAGTATTTTGGCTAAAACAGGCACTTCTTTAACTTTAAAATTATATATTTTTAAGTTTGAGTTATTAATATTATTTTTTTCAATAGAGCTATATGAAAGGTTTCCCTTATTAAATCCTTTAATAAATTTATAATTTTTTATAAATGGTTCCGGATTATCAATAAACAAATTGGTTATTTTTTCGTTATTTAAATTTGTTTTTATTTTTAAAAGAAAATCATTTTTATCATTTAGTTTTGCAGATAAATCCCCAACTTTGATTTTATTAGAGCTGATAACAAAATTCCCCACAATTTTGTTTAAATAATCTTTATCGTTTATGAAAAAATTATCAAACTTTAATCCTATCTCTGAATTAAGATTTTCAAATATTGTTAAAAAATTTTTTTTAGAATCTCCTACAAGTAAATTTTTAACAATAGATTGTCCATCAAAATTTTCACTAACCAGATCAATTTTATTATTTTTTTTAAAAATATTTAATTGATTTAATTTTTTATCATTATTTAGATATTTTAATTTTATTTTTTCAAAATCAATGATTTTATATTTGTTTGATACATGTAAGTTCGATAATAAAATACTATTTTTATTTTCTGAAAAATTCACATTATCAAACTTAATTTTTTTATCTTTAAATAATTTTCCTTTTAACTCAACTTTTGCATAACTATTTTTTTTTTTATTAAAATTAATTTCTTGTAATAAAAAAGAATTGGTAACAATTTCGATTTTAGATTCAAAATTTAAATTATTTTTATTTTTAAGTATTTCAAAGTTAAATTTATCATATCCATTTTCAAAAGAATAATTACCATTTGTATTAATTTTTATTTTATTTTTAGAGAGATCAATTTTTATTAAGTTATCTTTAATTTTAATAATATCTTTATATTCTGGAAATATTTTTTTTAGCCTAGAAGATTCATATTTTACTAATAATTTTTCTAAATTTAATTTTGACTTTATCGATAAATTTTTAATTTCATATTTGTTATTAATATTAAAACTAATATTATTAATAGAGCTAAAATTTATATCTTGATTATTTATTACTTTATTTTCTACGCTCAAATAATTCGATAATTCTTTAGAATTAATAGTATTATTTTTATTTTTGACAAAAGCTTCAACATTGTAATCTATGTTTTTTTTCTTACTAATATTAATTTTAATATTATCTTCTGAACTATTTTCGTAATTATTGTTTAAATAAGAATATCCACTATTTAAATCAATATTTAAGTTATTTTTATTATATTTAATATTTATAATTCCATCTCGGAAGTATATTAAATTTTGAATTTTTTTTTTTATAAATATTTTTTTAAATTTTATTTCTGAATTTAAATTTAAATCTTTTAATTTGTTTTTTGAATTAATTTTAAATTTAAATTTATTATTAGTTTCTGCTAAAATTTTACCTTTATCCAAAAAATCTATGTTTTTATTAAATATATTTAAAATATAATTTGAGTCTAGAAAACCTTTATTACTTTTTATATCACCTTCTATTTCGTATTTATCATTTAGTTTTTCAATTAAAATTTTTTTTGAATTAAATTTAATTCCTTCATTGATAAAATTAGCATTTTCAATAATGTACTTTTTATCATTAATGCTGACATCAAAATATATATCCTCTATTATAGTTTCATTTAAAATTTTTAACTTTGCTTCGCTTATTTTTGCTTTAATGTTATATGTGAAATTTCTACTATTATTTTTATTGAAAATTATATTAACTGTAGCTTTTATATTTCCATCTTTAATTTGATTGTAAATTATAAGTCTAGGTATGCTAAATTTATAAGAGTTTAAAAAATCTGTAATTTGCTTAATTTTATTTTTTTTTGTCTCAATTTCTATTTTTTTAACTGAGTTTTCTTTTTTTAAAAAATTTAATAAATCCAAGCTTAAATTTATGTTCGATAAACTAATAAATTCTTTATCTACATAAAGTTTAGAGTTTTTCGTGTTAATGTTGATTGATTTTTCTTTAAAATCTAATTTTAAAAAAACATCTTTAATATTTAAAGACAAGTTTGGATCAAATAATTTAATTTTACTTGTTATCAAATCGTTAAAATTTTTTGTTTTTACTCCGAAAACACTTAAATATGTTATTAAAACAATAATTGTTCCCATTATTGCTAATATTGAAAATATTAAATTTTTACGCATTAATTTTATAAAGTGAGTTTTCTAAGAAACTATCTATATCTCCATCTAAAACTTTATCGGGATTAGTGTTTTCAAAATTTGTTCTATTATCCTTAACCATTCTATATGGATGCAAAACATAAGATCTAATCTGATGACCCCAGCCTATATCTGACTTAGTAGTTTCTATTTTTGAGTTTTCTTTTTCTTTTTTTTGAAGTTCAAATTCATAAAGTCTTGCTTTAAGCATATTCATACAAGTTTCTTTATTTTTGTGTTGTGATCTTTCATTTTGACACTGTACCACAATTTTAGTTGGAATATGAGTTATTCTAACCGCACTATCTGTTGTGTTTACATGTTGACCGCCTGCTCCACTAGATCTATATGTGTCAATTCGTAAATCTTTCTCGATTATTTCTATGTCGATATTCTCGTTTATTACTGGATAAATCCATACACTTGCAAAACTTGTGTGTCTTCTTGCTCCTGAATCAAATGGTGATATCCTTACCAATCGATGAATTCCAGACTCTGATTTTAAAAATCCATATATATAGTCGCCAGAAATTTTTATTGTTGAAGATTTGATGCCAGCCTCATCTCCTTTATGCTCACTGATCAATTCAACTATATATCCTTTATTTGAAGCCCACTTCATATACATTCTTCTAAGCATTTCAGCCCAATCTTGGCTTTCCGTGCCGCCTGCTCCAGCGTGAAATTCTAAATAACTATCTAAGGTATCATTATCATTTGATAAAAAACATTTGATTTCCAACTTTTTAACTTGATCTTTTAAATTTTTAAAATTATTTAATGTTTCTTTTATAATTTGATGATTGTTTTCATCCCTTGCTAAAATAAAAAATTCATACAATTCTTTACTTTCTTTTTCAAAATACTTGGATGAATTGATTAAAAAATTGTAATTTTTTTTTTCTTTTAAAATTTTTTCTGCTTTATCTCGATTTTTCCAAAAATTTGGTTCTTGGATGGCGAGATCTAAATATATTATTTTATTTTCAATATCTTGTTTTTCAAAGAAACTCCTTAATTCTTTGATTTACAATATTTATCTCTGATTTATATTTTTCTATGTCTATTTCCATTAATAAAACTTTAAAATATTATTTTTTGAAATTTTATAATTTAGATCATCATTATCAATATTTGATATATTTTCAATTTTTTCTTCTTTAAAGGATTCTATTATTGTCTTTTTTGATCCAAAATCTGCTTTTTTTCCAGTAATAGAGTCAACAACCATCATTTTAATTCCTTTAGCAGCTTTAAATGGTCTAGCCTCATAGTTATTTACAGCATTTTTTAAAAATTCCTTAAATATAGGCATCGCTGCTTTTGATCCTGTTTCAATTTTTCCTAAACTTTTTGGATTATCATGACCTACATAAACGCCAATAACCAAATTTGAAGTAAATCCTATGAACCATGCGTCAGTGTTTTTATTTGTTGTTCCAGTTTTTCCTGCAATTTGTAAATTTAAGTCTCTAAGGCCTCTTCCTGTTCCTCTTTTTACAACCCCTTCTAATATTGAAGTCATTTGGTATGCGGTTTGTGGAGAGAAAATTGTTTGATAGTTATTTTTTATTTTTGGAATTTTTGTTCCACTATATGAGATTTGATCACAATTTTCGCAAATTCTTTTTTTGTTGTTAAATATTGTATTTCCCTCGCTATCTTGAATTCTATCAATTAAAATTGGATCTACTAATTTTCCTCCGTTAACAAAAGAACAATACGCTGTAGTTATTTTTAACAATGTTGTCTCTTCTGAGCCAAGTGAAATTGACATTAGTTCTTTAGGTTTTTCATAAATTTTTAGTTTTTTAGAAAATGATATTATTTTATCAATGCCAAGTTCTTGGGCTACTCTCACTGTCATTAGATTTCTAGATTTTTCAACTCCAGTTCTTAAGGTTGAAGGTCCATAAAATTTCTTACCATAATTTTTGGGTTTCCACATTTTTAAGTCACTACCTTGATCAAGAACTATAGGAGCGTCTAAAATTAAAGTTGAGGGGGTAAAATTATTTTCTAAAGCCAAAGCATATATAAATGGTTTAAATGCTGAACCTGGCTGTCTTAGAGCTTGGGTTGTTCTATTAAATTCACTTTTTTTAAAACTGAAGCCTCCAGACATCGCTAACACTCTTCCGCTAAAAGGATCCATTACAATAATTCCGCCATTAGCTAAAGGGAACTGTTTTAAACTGTAATTATTTTCACCTTTCTTGTTTACATATATGATGTCTCCAATTTTCAATATTTGATTTAGATTTTTTCTAGTCCAGTTAATATCTTCATGTTTTATTATTCCATTTTTATTTTCTTCAGTTTCAATTACTGCTTCAAATTTATCTATTCTTTTTACAATTGCTAATTTCCACCCTATTAACTTCTCTAAATTAAATTTTTCTAATCCTTTATTCCAATTTTTATTTATGTTTTTATTTTGAAGAGACCCTCTCCATCCTCTTCTTCTATCATATTGCTCCAGTCCTTCTCTAAGTGCTCTTGTAGCTATATTTTGTAAATTTAAATCTATAGGAGTTTTAATATTAAAACCCTGTTTATAAACTTTATCAAAGCCATAATCGTTAATTACCTTTTTTCTAACCTCTTCAACAAAATATCTTGAGTCTTCTAAATATATTCTTTTTCTCTTTCTTAATTTTATTTTAGATTTAACTAATTTATTAAAATAATTTTTATCTATATATGAATTCTCAAACAGGTTATTAATTACAAGATTTCTTCTGTATTTTGCTAATTTCTTGTTTTTATATGGATTGTATTTACTAGGAGCTTTAGGTAAAGCTGCCAAAAGTGCGGCTTCTGAATAATTTAGTTCGTTTATAGATTTATCAAAATATCTAAGACTCGCAGATGCTATTCCATAACTTCCTTCTCCTAAATAAATTTGATTTAAATATAACTCTAAAATCCTTTCCTTTGAAAGGGCTCTTTCAATTCTAAAAGCCAAAATAGCTTCTTTAATCTTTCGATCAATACTTACTTCATTATTTAATAAAAAATTCTTAGCTACTTGCTGAGTAATTGTAGAGGCTCCCTCTAATCTTTTTGAATTTAATATATTAAAAATATTATTTTTAAATGCTCTTATTACTCCTTTTGCATCAACCCCTGGATGGTTAAAAAAATTTTTATCTTCTGCTGATAAAAATGAATTTATTACTATTTCTGGAATAGATTTGTAAGGAACAAAAATTCTCTTTTCTGTCGAAAAGTCACTTACTAAAACACCATTTCCTGAGTAGAGTTTGCTTGATACTGGAGGTTTATATTTTTTTAAATATTTATAATCTGGTAATTTATTTGAATAAATCCACAGTATAGAAACAATTGATAACAAAAATAACACTGATAATAACGACAAGTAAATTAGTGTTTTTTTTATTAATGAGATCATTTTAGTTTATTTATTTAATGAATTTGTTATTGTTAAGGCACCGAATTTAAAAAAAAACTATGAAAATATATCAAAAATTATGTCTAAAAATTTATACATTGATGCATCGCATCCAAATGAAGTTAGAGTTGTGCTTAAAAATCAAAACCACATTGAAGACTATGAATATGAAAGTATCAATAACACACTAATTAAGAATAATATATATTTAGGAAAAGTAAGCAGAATAGAACCGTCATTACAAGCTGCATTTATAGATTTTGGTAGAGAAAGACATGGATTTTTATCATTTAATGATATCCAGTCAGACTACTATCAGATTCCCTTAAGTGACTTAGAAAAAATTAAAGCGGAAGAAGAGAGAGCAAGAGAGGAGCTTTCAAAAGAAGGAGAAAGTATTGAAAATAAAATTCTGGAAGGCGAAAATAATATTAAAATCAATGACCCAGTGGATAAAGCAGAAGAAACAGAACAAGTAGAAAAGAAAAAATTTCCTATAAAAAAATATAAAATTCAAGAAGTAATTAAACCTAACCAGGTTATTTTAGTACAAGTTTTAAAAGATGAAAGAGGTTTTAAGGGTGCTGCGTTAAGCACTTTCATTTCAATAGCTGGAAAATATATTGTTTTGATGCCGAATACAGCAAAAGGTGGTGGCATATCAAGAAAAATTATTAATCCTGGAGAAAGAAAAAAGATAAGAACTATCTTAAATGAAATAGAAATTCCAAAAGAAATGGGAATAATTGTAAGAACTGCAGGATTAAATAAAACAAAAAATGAAATTGATAATGATTTAAAAAATTTAGTATCAGTTTGGGATTCAATAAAAAAAAATGCAATGAACTCAATTGCTCCGTCATTAATTCATCAGGAAAGCGATATAATTAAAAGAAGTATAAGAGATATGTATGACGATGATACCCAAAGTATAATCGTCGAAGGAAATGAAGGTTATCAAAAAACAAAAAACTATATGAAACTAATGATGCCAAAACAAATAAAAAAAGTAAAAAAATATAGAGAAAAAACACCATTATTTTTTAAAGAAAACATAGAAAAAAAACTTTTTGAAATATTTAAATCAGAAGTAAAACTCAACTCAGGTGGTTATTTGGTGATAAATCCTACAGAAGCTTTGGTATCGATAGATGTAAATTCTGGTAAATCTATAAAACAAAAAAATGTAGAAAGTACAGCTTTAGATACAAATCTAGAGGCCGCAGAAGAGATAGCAAGACAAATCAAAATTAGAGATCTTTCAGGATTAATAATTATTGATTTTATAGATATGTTAAACTTTGGAAATCGAAAACAAGTAGAAAGAAAAATTAAAGAAAAATGTAGAAGCGATAGAGCAAGAATACAAATTGGAAGAATTAGTAATTTTGGTCTACTTGAAATGTCAAGACAAAGATTAAGAGAAAGTAATGTAAAATGGTCAATTAAATTAACAAATGAGTCTTTTGCATTAAAAATATTAAAAATGATTGAAATAAAAACTATAGAAAATAAATCAAAGATTATCGATCTACAAATAAATAATAAAATTTCTAGCTTTATTAATGAAAATTTTCAAGAAGATATAAATTATTTTGAAAAGAAAAATAAAGTTAAAATTAATATAAATTCTAATGACAAATTAGATTTATCCGAATTTTCAATTGAATATAAATCAAAGTCAAAAAAAGTGATAGAAAAAATAGAAAACTTGGAGATTTTAAAAAAAGCTATAATTGAAAATAAAAATCAAAAAATAAACCGAGATACTAGAAAAAAAATATTTAGAAAAAAAAAATATAAAAAAAATTTTATTTCAAAAAAATAACTAAATTAATCCTTTGTCACTAGTTGAGGCGGCTCCAAATAAGTTAGGTTGAATTCTACCAGAAAGAAAAGATTTTCTTCCTGCGATTACTGCAAATTTCATCGACTCTGCCATTTCAAAAGGTTTTTTTGCTTTAGCGATAGCTGTATTTATCAAAACTCCGTCACAACCTAGCTCCATAGCTACTACGGCATCAGAGGCTTGACCTATTCCAGCATCAACAATTAATGGAAGTTTTGTTTGAGATCTAATTATTTTTAAATTAATTTTGTTTTGAATTCCTAGTCCAGACCCAATTGGAGCAGCCAAAGGCATTATGGCGCTTGCTCCTGCATTTTCTAATCTCTTTGCCATTAAAGGATCATCATTGCAATAAACCATTACACTAAATCCTTCTTTGGTTAAAATCTCTGTAGATTTTAAAGTTTCTATCATATCTGGAAATAAATTTTTTTTATCTCCTAAGACTTCTAATTTTACTAACTTCCATCCTCCAATTTCTCTAGCAAGTCTTAAAGTCCTAAGAGCTTCATTAGATGTAAAGCATCCTGCTGTGTTTGGTAAATAGGTAATTTTTTTTGGATCTATGTAGTCCATTAATAACGGTTTTGATTTATCAGAAATATTTACTCTTCTTACAGCAACTGTAACTATTTCAGCACCAGAAATCTTTATAGCCTTCGCGCACTCCGACATATTCTTATATTTTCCAGTTCCAACGATTAATCTAGATAAAAAATTTTTTTTACCCACTATAAATTGATCTTTTTTTCTCATTACCCCCCACCAATAAAATTAACAATTTCAATTTTATCTCCAGGTTTTAAAATTATTTTGCTTATTCTTTTTTTATTTACAATTTCTCTATTTAGTTCAATAGCTACCTTTTTAATCGGTAATTTTAACTTATCGATTAGATTTTTTAATGAAATTTTTAAATTTATAGTCATTTGTTTGCCATTGACTGTAATTTTTATTTTATTTTTTTTTCTCATAGAATATAAAGATTTTGTGAACAAAATACTAATTATCAATGGACCAAATCTTAATCTATTAGGAGAAAGAGAACAATCACAATATGGAAAAAAAGATTATGATTTTTTAAAGGAGATTTGTATAAATCAAGCTAAAGAATTGAAAGTTAATGTTGAAATTAAACAATCAAATATTGAAGGTGAGTTAGTAAATATCATTCAGGAGGCTAGAAAAAGCCATGATGGAATAATTATTAATGCAGGAGGATACACTCATACTTCGGTGGCCATCAGAGACTGTTTAAGTGTTTTTAAGAAACCAATTATAGAAGTTCACATATCAAATATTTATAAAAGAGAAGATTTTAGACATAAATCACTAATAAGCGATATAGCAATTGGAGGTATTTTTGGGCTTGGTATAAATGGTTATATTTTAGCCATAAATTCAATGCAAAAGTTATTAGAAAATGGAAATTGATAAAAAAATAATATTAAAATTAATCCAGACCCTGGAAGATCTAAAAAAATCATTAAAAGGAGTTAATGTAGATATAAAAGAAGAGTTTTTACCAGAAGAAGTTGAAATATCGGGAACAATAATTAAAAGTCCAATAGTTGGAACCGCTTATCTCGCACCTGAACCTGGTGGAAAAAAATTTGTTGATATAGGAAAAAAAATTAAAAAAGGTGACACTATCATGATAGTTGAGGCAATGAAAACTATGAACCACATACCTTCTACCTCGGACGGCACAGTTAAAGAAATTTCTGTAGAAGATGGTCAGCCAATTGAGTTTGGTCAAAAACTTATAATTCTTGATTAATGTTTAATAAAATATTAATTGCTAATCGAGGAGAAATTGCAGTAAGAATAATAAGAGCTTGTAAAGAATGGGGTATACCGACTGTTGCTATTCATTCTGATGTAGATAAAAATAGCATGCACGTAAGATTAGCAGACGAGAGTGTGTGTGTTGGAACGCATCAGCCAGCTAATAGCTATTTAAATATTCCAGCAATAATGTCTGCTATTGAATTAACAAATGCTGATGCAGTTCATCCTGGTTATGGGTTTTTATCTGAAAATGTAGAATTTGCAAAAATACTAGAAGATTATAAAATTAAATTTATCGGCCCATCATCCAAATTAATAAAAATGATGGGAGATAAAATTCAAGCAAAACTAGTTGCAAAAAAATATGGTTTACCAGTTATCGAGGGCTCAGATGGTGGTGTTTCAAATATAAATGAGGCAAAAAAAATAACACAAAATATAGGTTTTCCAGTTCTTATTAAAGCTGCAGGTGGTGGAGGTGGAAAAGGAATGAAAATAGTTAATAAAGAAGAAGAATTTGAAAATTTATTTTTAACAGCAAAATTAGAAGCAAAAAAGTTTTTTGGAAATGATGAAGTTTATATTGAAAAATTTTTTCAAAATCCAAGACACATAGAGGTGCAAATTTTATCAGGAAAAAATAGAACTATTCATTTACATGAAAGAGATTGTTCGGTGCAAAGAAGGCACCAAAAACTAATTGAGGAGACGCCAAGTCCTATTTTGTCAGATAAATTGAGAAATGAATTGTTTGAAAAAACGGTAAATATGGTAAGTCAAATAGACTATGAAGGTGCTGGGACAGTGGAATATATTTACGAAAATAACCAATTCTATTTTTTAGAAATGAATACAAGAGTACAAGTTGAACACCCAGTCACAGAAGTTGTAACAGGAATAGATATTATAAAAGAACAAATTAATATTGCATTCAATGGAGAAACTTCACTAAAACAAGAAGATATTAAACCAAGAGGTCATGCTATAGAGTGCAGAATTAATGCAGAAGATGCAAGTAAAAACTTTCAACCCTCCCCTGGTACAATTGGAATGTGTCATCAACCATCTGGATTTAGAACTAGAGTAGATGGTTCAATATATCAAGGTTATAAAGTAACCCCATATTATGATAGTATGATTTGTAAACTTATATGTCATGGCAGAAATAGAACTGAAGCCATACAAAGAATGAAAAGATCATTGGATGAATTTGTTATTGAGGGTATTAAAACAACAATTGATTTGCATAAAAAACTCCTCGATCACAAAAAATTTATTTCTTCTGATTTTAATGTAGGATGGTTAGATAATGAAAAAATTATCTAACTATAACATTTTTTAAGCCATATATCGTAGACTGGATGGTCAAATGGTCTAATTGAAGGACTAGAGGCAAACGTCCAATCGTTAAAAATATAAACTTTATCGTTATTTATTGACTTTAAATCTGTTACTTGCATATAGGCTGTAACTTCCGGATCATCATCAAACTTTGAGTTTTGACATTTTAAAACACTAATTAATAAGTTTTGAAAAATAAAATCTTCACCTATATTAATTTTAATAATTGAAGTTTTTGAACTAACTTTATCTAAAATGTTCAACTCTACAAATTTTTCATTAATCTGATTTGTTTCTGAATAGCTATAAACAATTATTAATTGACTTAAAAAAAGTATATAAAAAAAAAACTTAACTTTGCCAAGTATTATATTTTTTTCTAATTGCATTTTTATTTTTTTTTGGATGGTATGAATCTTCAGTTCCTGTTTGGTTAGGCAAATGTTCTTTTTGCCAATTAAATTTTTTAAATTCATGTAAGTTTTCTATTCTGTTTCCCATATGGTGTATCCAAGAATACCATTCTTCAGGTATTTTTGAAGCTTCTACCTCTCCATTATAAATAACCCATCTTTTTCCTGATTTGCTTTGGTAGTACTTATTTCCTTTGTCATCTTTACCAACATATTTTCCATAAAAAAAAGTTTGAATTCTAGTTCCTAAAGTTTGATGATTCCACCAAGTGAAAATTTCTTTAAAAATTGTCAACATAAAAATAAAATTTTATTTCAATTTAAAATTGTAAAAAATAAATTAGACTAAAAAATAATTTTGTATATACATAATTTAATAAAGATTCAAATTTATAAAAAAAGGAAAATAATGGCAAAATATCTAGTCGAAACTTATTATACATGTAATATTAAAGTAAGTCATTACCTTAATGATATTAGCGAAAATAGTCTAAAAAATTTAGAAAAACAAGATGATGGTAAATTTGAAATTCTAGATATGAAACTAGATAGTAGAAAAACAAAAAATCTAGATAAAACTGATAATAAAAAAATTGATATTATTGAAAATGAAAAAAAAGCAATAGATTTAAATAATGCAAAAAATCAAAAATCAAAATTAAATGATAATTTTATTGGAAATGTTAAAGAAAATTTAGGTAAAAGATTTAGTATGCCTGATCGAAGAAAAGGTTATATTCAAAAGGCTTCAATAGGTGATCACAAGGTATATTTGCACACAGGAGAATATGAGGATGGTAAAATAGGCGAAATTTTTATTGACACGAGTAAAGAGGGAGAACTAGTAAAAGCTTTAATGAATAACTTTGCAATAGCGATTTCTCTTGGCTTACAATATGGAGTACCGCTTGACGAATATGTTAACGCTTATGTTGACACAAAATTTGAACCTTCAGGAAAGGTTTATGGAAATGACAGAATTTTAAGTGCAACATCTATACTTGATTATATTTTTAGAGAACTTGCAATTTCTTATCTTAATAGAGAAGATTTAGCACATACCCCTTCAATAGGAAGTACTGAAAAACTAGAAGAAAATACTTCTGAAGAAATCTTAGAAAACCAAAATCAATTTTTAAAACTGGTAAAAAATATTACAAGCAAAGGCTTTGTTAGAAGTGATTACAAAAGAAAGCTTGTTGATCTTTCAGACATTAGAATAAATCTCAAAGGTAAAAAATAACTAATTTTTTTTTTTTAATTGATAGACAAAGTTCTTTTAACTGATCTTCATTTATATTTGATGGAGCGTTCATCATTAAATCTTGCGCATTTTGATTCATTGGAAACATGGTAACTTCTCTTATATTCTTTTCATTTGCTATAAGCATAACTATTCTATCAATTCCTGGTGCAAGTCCTCCATGAGGTGGTGCGCCATAACTTAAAGCATTTATCATCCCACTAAATTTTTCATCAACAATATTTTTTGGATAACCGGCAATTTCAAATAGTCTATACATCAATTCTGGAATATGATTTCTTATTGCTCCCGATGAAAGCTCCACTCCATTACATACAATATCATACTGATAAGCCTTCATTGATAAAGGGTTTGAAAAATCAAGATTTTTAATATCTCCTTGTGGCATTGAAAAAGGGTTATGACTAAAATTTATTTTTTTGGTAACCTCATCTTTTTCAAACATTGGATAATCTACTATCCAACAAAAAGAGAAGCAATTATCATCAATTAATTTTAATTCTTCTCCTAATTTTATTCTGGCTAAATTTAAAATTTTTTCTATATCATGTTTTTTTCCACAAGATAAAAAGACCGTGTCTCCTACTTCAGCTTTAGTAAGCTTCATTATTTCTATTATAGACTCTTGAGAAAAAAATTTTCCCACCGGGCCTTTGCCAGTAATTTTATCATTTTTTTCAATCGTAAAATATGCTAGCCCTGATGATCCTTGTTCTTTCGCCCAACTATCTATTCCATCAAAAAAACTTCGTGGTTTGTCTTTTGTATTTTTAGTTATTAAGCATCTAACCAAAGAACCTGATTTAACTAATTTCTTAAATATATCAAATTTAACATCATCTCTTTGGAAAATTTTAGTTAGATCTGATATTGTTAATGGATTTCTTAAATCTGGTTTGTCTGTTCCGTACTTTAACATTGCATCTTCATATGTAATTTTCGGGAATTTATTTTGTAGAATTTTCTTTTTTGAAAATTTAGTAAAAACTTTTAAAAACAATTTTTCAAACACCTCAAAAACTTCCTCTTGTTCTACAAATGACATTTCTACATCTAATTGATAAAATTCACCTGGGCTTCTATCGGCTCTTGCATCTTCATCTCTAAAACAAGGTGCAATTTGAAAATATTTATCAAATCCTGAAACCATAATAAGTTGTTTAAATT
>MDSV01010643.1_pt1 | contig 17550 bp, 16 predicted proteins | sample 810851 | NCBI WGS metagenome assembly MDSV01 (sample SAMN05326640, study PRJNA326480) | marine metagenome | isolation source: seawater | place: Atlantic Ocean: North East | collected 2012 | reverse complement strand
GAGCTAGGCCAACCTCTTCATGCATTTGATAGAGATAAGCTTGAAGGACAAATTAACGTACGAAAAGCTAAAATAGGTGAAAATCTTACTTTACTTGATGATCAAGAAGTGAAATTAAGTCCAGATTACATAATTATTTCTGATAAAAAGAAATCAATAGCTCTTGCAGGGATTATGGGAGGTAAGAATACCTGTGTAACTCCCAATACAAGCTCAATTTTCCTGGAAAGCGCTTTTTTTAAACCTTCAGCCATCAGAGGAAGGGCAAGAAGACTTGGCTTTCAAACAGATGCCTCTTTAAGATTTGAAAGAGGAGTTGATTACACAATCCAAGAATTAGCAGTTAATAAAGCGAGTGAAATTCTTTATGAGACGGTAGGTGGAGAATTCGGAACTATTCAAGAAAGTAAATTAACAAAAGAATTACCAAAAGCAAGAAAGGTCTCATTAGATTTAGATAGAGCAAATAGAATTCTAGGAACAAATATAACTAACTTAAAAGCTGAGAAATATCTAAAAGGTTTAGGAATGAATCCAAAAGGTTCAAAAAGTAAGATAGATCTTACGTCCCCATCGTGGAGATATGATATTGAAATAGAAGCAGATCTAATTGAAGAATTAGCTAGGTTAGAAGGTTATGATTCACTACCTACAATCTCTCTCGAGCCTAAATTAAAAATAAAATCAGAGTCGAAAGAAAAAGTTATTTCTTCTTCTCTAGTATCTCTGGGCTTTAATGAGGTTATTAATTATTCTTTTATCAGTAAAGATGACGAAAAGATTTTCGGAGAATCTAAGATAATGGTGGAAGTAGAAAATCCTATCTCTCAGAATATGAGGTATATGCGATCAAGCTTATTCCCTGGTTTGATTAATACTTTCATCCATAACTTAAATAATGGACTTGAATCTCAAAAATTATTTGAGATAGGATCTGTATTTAACCGTAAGAAATCTAATAAGCCATCTGAAAAAGTAAGTGTATCAGGTCTTTTATATGGGAATTCGGCTTCTAATCATTGGCTTGATAAACCAAGAAAAGTTAATTTCTATGATGCTAAGGGAGTGGTTGAAAGAATTCTTACTCCTTTTGAGGTTAGTATTAACTTCAAATCGCAATCAAATGATTTTCTTCATCCAGGAATTTCATCCACTATTTATAATGGATCTAAGCGTATAGGAATTTTGGGAGCTTTATCCCCGCATATCTTAGGAGAGATGGGGATTAAAGAGGAAGTTTTTCTCTTTTCTGTTGAAATAGAAATGCTTAAAATAAAATCATTACAAAAATTTGTTAAGTTTTCTAAATTTCCTTCTGTTCAAAGGGACCTATCTTTTGTAGTGGGTAAAGATAAAACAAGTCATGAACTAAGCGCCCTTATTATGGATACAGCTGGAAAGGATTTAAAAAATATTGATTTGTTTGATGTTTATGAAGGAAAAGGCATTGAAGAAGGGGAAAGAAGTATTGCAATCTCTTTAACTTGGCAATCATTTAAGGGTACTTTATTAGATTCAGATATTGATAAGGTAGTTGAAAGGATTGTAAACTCAGTTAAGACAGAGTTAGATGGGGATTTAAGAAATTAATGGTAAAGACGATAACTAAAGCAGATGTAGTTGAGTATCTACATTCTCAATTAGGCTTGAATAAAAGTGAGTCGAAGAAGTTACTAGAAGATTTTTTTGATGAAATTAAGAAATCTTTAGAAAATAATGAAGAAGTAAAATTATCAGGATTCGGTAATTTTGAATTAATAGACAAAAAGTCTAGACCAGGACGAAATCCTAAAACAGGAGAAGAGGTAACCATTTCTGCCAGAAGGGTTGTAACTTTTAGGGCAGGAAATAAATTAAGAAAGAAAATAACTTCCAAAAATGGTTAAAGATATTTTATTTTCAGATAAGAAATATTACTCCATCAGTGAGGTTTCTGAGATTTGTTCTGTTAAACCTCATACTTTAAGATTTTGGGAAAGTGAGTTTAAGAATTTAAAACCAGTTACAAGAAAAGGAAATAGAAGATATTATCAAAAAAAAGATATTGAAATGATAATAAAGATTCAAGCTCTTCTATACAAGGAAGGACTTACTATCTCGGGTGTAAAAAGAAATTTAAGTTCTAATAAAAAGGATGATGCTCCTGTAAATAATTCTTCAAAAAAAATCATAGAAGACCTAGAGCTTCTCTTAAAAGTTATAAATTAATCGGGGCGTGGCGCAGTCTGGTAGCGCACTTGACTGGGGGTCAAGTGGTCGCAGGTTCAAATCCTGCCGTCCCGACCAATCTAAACTGCATTAAGTTCCAATACTTCACAAAACTGCATCTATTTTTATAGGAGAATAGAGTTAAATCTTTCTTTATTAACTTACTTTAGATATTTTTAATAATAAAGCTTAAAATAAAGACTAATCTACTGGAGACTTAGCTCTGTGAAAAATATTGCCATCATTCCTGCAAGAGGAGGAAGTAAAAGGATACCTAAGAAGAACATAAAAGAATTTTGTGGCGAGCCGATGATCTCTTGGACCATAAAAGAAGCAAAGAAATCTAAATTGTTTGATGAAATTATAGTTTCAACAGAAGATCAAGATATAGCTGATATAGCAAAAAAATTTGGAGCAACTACGCCATTTACTAGACCTTTTGAACTAGCAGATGATTTTACAACTACCCATAGTGTTGTTTTAAATGGTATACAAACTCTTTTAGATTTATCTTGGGATTTTGATATGGTTTGTTGCCTTTATCCGTGCTCTCCTTTTATCAACTATCAGGATCTAATAGCCACCTATGATTTATTAAATAAAAATAAATCTCTGTATGTATATCCTGTAACGCCTTATTCTCATCCTATTCAAAGGGCAATGAGTCTTTCTACTAAAAATAAATTAGAGTATGTCGATAGATCTAATGAAACCTCAAGAACACAAGATCTTGAGGTTAGATATCACGATACTGGCCAGTTTTACTGGGGCTCAAAGGACCAATGGCTTACTACTGACAAAATACATTCTAATGCTGTTGGGTATGCAATACCTGCTTCTCGGGTGGTCGATATTGATGAGCCAGATGACTGGAAATTAGCTGAATTACTTTTTAGTAGTATGAGTAACCAAAAAAACCAATAACTTCTTGACCAAGTGAAATATTGTAAATCTTGCTTAACAACCAGTTTAAGACCAAACAGCTCCTTCAATAAGAAAGGTATTTGTGTGGCTTGTGAGTTTTCAAATCAATCAAATTCCCTTAGCAGTCAAACTCATCTTGTTAGATTAAAGGAAAAAATAAAATCTTTAAAAGGAAAGGTCAAATTAAAACTTAACAATTATGATTGCATCGTTGGAGTTAGTGGAGGTAAAGATAGCACAAGGCAAGCTTTATGGGTTAGAGATAGATTAAAAATGAGACCACTACTTGTTTGTTGTGCCTACCCTCCCTATCAAATGACAGACATAGGAGCTTCAAATCTTGAAAATTTAATAAATCATGGATTTGATTTAATTGTTGATACTCCAGCTCCAAAAACTTCTAGAGACCTGTCTAAGAAATCTTTTATCGAATTTGGCAACGTATGCAAGGCAAGTGAAATGGCTTTATTTGCCTCCGTTCCTAGGATCGCTATTGATTTTGACATTAAATTAATTTTTTGGGGTGAAAATCCTGCCTTACAAGTAGGAGATTCTCTTACGGGTGAATTAAAAGATCCTCTTGATGGGAATAATTTGCGATATTTAAATACACTTGTAGAAGGCGGAGAAGATTGGATGGATGATGTGTTTGATTCAGTCCATAAAAAAGAAAATTATAAATACCCTTCATTACAAGAATATGAAAGTAGAAATATAAATATTATCTATTTAGGTCCGGCGTGGGATGATTGGTCTAATGAAATGAACTCTACTTTTGCCTCACTAAATGGTTTGACTTTAAGACCTAACGAAGAACAAATCACGGGAGATATTTCTAATGCTTCCATGATAGATGAAGAGTTTACAAATATTAATATGATGATTAAGTATTTTAAATATGGTTTTGGTCGGACAACGGATCTAGTAAATGAATCTATAAGGAAAAATGAAATTTCTAGGGAACAAGGTATAGAGTTAGTCAAACTTTATGATGGTGTTTGTGATGACTCTATTATTAAAAAGTATTGTAAATACATTGAAATTTCAGTTTCAGAATTTTGGAAATACACTAATTATTGGATCAATGATTCTATTTTTGAAAAAACTCCTAAACGACCTATTCCTAAGTTTAATGTAGGAGAAGATTTCTATGATTAATATATTAAATTTCGGGTATGGTAATGCATCTTCTATTGCTAACACTTTAGAGTCTTTGGAATATCCATTTAAGCTTGTATCTAATCCTGAAGATCTGTCGCCGGGTGTGTTGATAGTTCCAGGAGTAGGTTCTATAGGGGTTTTTTCAGAAAATCTACAAAGAAAAAGATGGAAAAATCATATCAATAGGTATGCTAGAGAAGGGAATAATATTATTGGAATTTGTTTAGGCTTACATGCTTTAACTGCCCATAGCGAAGAGAGTGGTGGAATGAAATGTATGGGCTTGTTAGGACAGGATATTAAAACCACAGTTTTAAATAGAGATTCTGAAAAATCCAATACTGGATGGTTGCCTTTCTCCATAACAAAAGAATTCTTGGATATTAACTCGTGGATACCATTCTACGGTAGAAGTAGAAAACAATCTTTAACAGGGCGTGTATTCTACAATCATATATATGGTGCCAATAATCAGTCTAAAAATTCTCTTCAAATTATGGGGTATGAAAACTTTTCTTCTATAGTTGTTAAAAAGAATATTATGGGAATTCAGTTCCACCCTGAAAAGAGCCAAGCTCTAGGCAAATTAATCTTAGAATTTATTTTATGAGGATTGGTGCTTCTTTCATTCTAATTGAAGGTTATTGCTATCAATCTTATCAATGGAAATATATGCGTCCATTAGGAAAACTACCTCATGTATTGAATTTCTTAGACAAATACGAAGTTGATGAGGTATGTATAACTAGACCCATAAGGAAAAATGATAAACCATCAACATTAATGAATGACTTCCAACAAGTAAAAAGCTCGTTGAGTAATTCACCTATTAGTATTGGCGGCGGTCTTCGTTCTATAAGCCACTTAAAAGCTTTAGGCGAACTTCCTATAGAGAGAATACATTTTTCTCATGCTTTTCTTGCTAGAAAAAAGAATATAATTGATAAGGCAATAACCCTTTATGGTAAGCAAGCCATAGTTGCGACTCTTCCAGTAAAGTCTATTAATGGTGAGTTGCTAGTTTACGACTGTTCTAAGTCTAATTTTAAAACACTAGATTCTAATGTTCTGGACTTCGTTAATGATTTCGCAGATGAGGTCATGGTAATTGATATCTTGAATGAAGGCATTAATGAAAAATTTAATTTCCACATTCTTGAGCAATTAAATATTAAGACAGAAAAAGTAATCATAAGTGGAGGAATAGGTAGTAAAACCATAAATAAAGCTAAAGAATTAGGGGTAGCATCTTGTTTGATTGAAAATAGGGTATTACAAAAAGAAAATTACATAAAAACTGAATTATGAGTACTTGTAAAAATTGTTTATATAAGAACACTCATCCCTTTGGTCTATTTATAAAAGATGGCATATGTTCGGGCTGCTTTACCCACGAGGAGAAGTATGAAATTAACTGGATTGACAGAGTTGAGTTATTAAAAAATAAAATAACAAAGATTGTTAGAAAAAATCGTTCTCATTATGATTGTGTTATACCTTATTCAGGTGATGCGGAAGACTATCACGTAGTAAATATTGTTTTGGGTTTGGGTTTGAATCCTCTAATGGTCTCAATAAATGACTATTTCTTAAATGATATAGGGTGGCACAACTCTCACAACCTGATTACCCATTTTGATTTAGACTCTTATAACTTTAATCCGGAGATTTCGGCTTATAAAGAGTTAGTTAGAACTTCTATGCGAAAACACACCCATGCATTATGGCCAAGCCTAGCATTGAAATCAGCATTTCCAGTTCATGTGGCTAAACAAAAGAAAATTCCTTTAATTATTTACGGACAAAATCAATCTATTGAGCAAGTAGGAAAATTTTCTCATTTAGAAGAGGTCGAATCGAGTTCTTGGTCAAGAGTAGAACATGATTTATTTGGTTATGAGATAAATGATTTGCTAGGCTCAGGCGGTCATGTAGTTTCAACAGACAACCCATATTACTCTTATCCAGAACTTAGCAAACTGGGCGCTGGTAAACTTGTAGGGTTATATTTAAGTAATTATTTTCTTTGGGACCCTCTTTATCAAAATTCTCAAGTTCTTGAACATGGGTTTATTCCCCAAAAGCAAAACGCGACTTTTGATCCATATGAGAGAGCCGGAAGTTCAATCTATTATAACTTTCATGACCTAAGTAAAAAAATACGTTGTGGTTATAGAAAAATTAATGATCATGTTGCAAGGGAAATTCGTCATTCAAGATTAAATACCCAAGAGGGAAAAAAAATAATTTCTCACTACGATTCTAATCCTGTCTACATAAAAGATTTTTTCCATTGGCTGGAAGTATCTGATTCTGGCTATGAGTGGTTTATTTCTCATAAACTACATAGTGTTAAGCATCTAATTTCGGATACACCAGTAAAAGTGCCTAAGTCATCTCATCTCCTTCCTAGAAAACTGAATAAAAATATTTCTAGTGGTAAAACACCTAAAAAATCATTTGAAACTTTTATGAAAGGAATTCGGTTATAATCCTTTTATATTGGTAGCCTCAGGAACGAAATTACGCCACTCAACCTTATGCCAAAATATTTTAATCTTCTAGAAATCTTCTTTGTTGATAAAAAATTAAGGCTTAGTATTATAGGTTTACAACTTTTATTTCTTCTCTCTTCACTCTTTGAAATATTAGGCATTTCTTCTATAGGGCCATTATTCTACGTGCTTAATAGCGGAGAAGACTCACTAAATAATGACTATTTAAAGTTATTATATGATTTTCTGAATCCAGCCTCTTTTGAAATATTTGCTATATACCTATCGCTGGCAGCAATTTCAGCTGTACTCTTGGGAGGCTTCTTATCCATCATGTCTTTCATTTTTATCACAAGAGTAGCTACTTATGGAGGAGTATATCTTGGCAATAAACTATTTAAGTATTACTTGCAGAAGGATTGGTTATTTTTTCTAACTACAAAAAAATCGAAGATAATAAATGAAATATACCAAGAAACTTCTAGGGTAACTGAGAATATTCTAGTTCAGTGTTTAATAATAAATAAGGCCAGCTACTTGGCCTTTTTTATACTGTTGCTGTTGTTCTTTATAGATTGGAAATTAACACTGTCTTTCTTCTTTTTTCTTGCCGGAGTTTATGTACTTATTTATATCTTTTTAAGAGGAAACCTTAATAAAAATAGTAGAGACTTAACAGATGCCCATGAAGGGCGGTTCAAATTTTTAGATGATACATTTTCTTCTATGAAAGAAATTCACATATGGAATAATAGTTACGTCTTTTTAAGAGGGTTTAATCAAGCAAGCGTAAAGTGGTCTAAAGCACTAAGGAAGAATCTTAATAGTGCAAATCTGCCAAGGTTTCTTGTTGAAACTTTTGTTTTATTATCAATATGTATTTTTTTCCTTTTAACATATATGAATAATGGAGCAGATGTATCAATTCTTTTATCTAAATATTCTGTATTTATATTTAGTGCTTTAAAACTTTTACCTGCTTTACAGCAAATGTTCAATGGAAGTGCGACTATAGCTGGGAATAAATATTCTCTTATCAATCTAACAGAAATTCTTAACTCTAAAGATTTTTTATCTTCCACAGACCAAGAATTAAAAGAAGAACCTAAAACATTAAAGATCAAAAATATTTGTTTTCAGTATTCATCAGAAGGCTTTTCCATCAAAGACATTTCTTTCAATGCCGAGGAAGGAAATATTATAGGAATTACTGGGTTTTCAGGAGGGGGAAAGTCTACACTTCTTGATATCTTAATGGGTTTATTGAGGCCAACCTCCGGAGAAATTTTAATAAACAATAAGTTATCTGAAATATATGAAAACCTAGCTTGGTTCAAGAAAATATCTTATCTTCCGCAAAAAATAAGTATTCTTAATGAAGATATAATTAGCAACATAAAATTTCTTGATGAATCTGATATAGATTTAGAGAAATTAAAGAAAATACAACTTCAATCAAATATCACAGAGTTTTTTAACTCTGGAGAACCAAGATCATCATCTAAATTCTTAACAAAAAATCTTAGTGGTGGTCAGCTGCAAAGGCTAGGCATTGCAAGAACTCTATATAAAGATACTAAAATCTTATTCTTTGATGAGCCCACTAGTGCTCTAGATAACCTTAATAAGCAGCACTTTATAAGTGAGATGCTTAAATACAAAGAAGGAAAGATTATTTTTATCGTAACCCATGATATGGATCTCTTAAAGCAAACAGATCAGGTTCTTGTTATGGATAATGGCTCCTTAGAATTTTTAGGGAAATATAACGAAGCTATTAACGAATCAAAAGTCTTACAAAAATTAATTTCAAAAAATAACTAATTGATATAGATTGCAAATTATGAAAAAAATTGTTTTTCTACCTGTTGAAACTGAAGTAAGAGAGATTGATGCTAAATTAGTTATGGCATCAAAAATAGCTGATGAAAATACTACCTGCTTCCTAGGACAACATAATGTCTTAAACCAAATAGCTCCACTCTTTAAAGGGGGAGTTTATATGGGAAAGAATATTTTCTTAGAAAATATGAATTCCACTAATGAAATTTACGAACTTTATAAAAAGAATAATTTTTCTATCCTATGGAACCATGAAGAAGGTGCAATCTATGGGGGTTCAAAAGAAAAATGGAACAATGAGCTAAAAGAGCTTCTTGACCCAAACAGACTCAAAGAAGACGATATGATCTTATGTTGGGGTAGTTATCAAAAAGAATACTACGAATCTTTTAAAGCTGATACACCTATCAGAATTGTTGGCGGTTACAGGCTGGACCTCGGACATAATTCTGATCTAAGAGCACTTTTGAAGAGTACAAACCGAGTTAAGCAAAAGGATTATATTCTTATTGATACAAATTGTGCTTGGGGAAACCATTTTATGCCACATCAACAAGAGTATAAGGTTTTCCAAGAAAAAGCAGAAAAAAATAACAGCGACCACTTAACTAAACATAATCTTCTTGGTTTGTTGTCTGAAGACTTAATAAAGATTGGTTTCTTTTGTAATTTAATTTCATATTTGATGGAGAATAACCCAAATAAACATTTCGTTTTAAGACCTCATCCAACTGAATCGTTATCTTTTTATGAGAATGTATTTCATGGCTTTCCTAATATTAAAATAACTAAAGATTACTCCGCTATTGAATGGATAGAAAATAGTTCTGTTCTAATCCAAAGCGGCTGTACAACAGCCTTAGAAGCCTATTTCCTAGAGAAACCAATAGTCAGTTTTCATCCATTTGATAGCAAATACTCAGTAGATGTTACTAAAGGAATAGGCCAGACTTGCACTTCTTTTGCTGAAGTTAATAATTTTATAAATAACCCTACTTTTAAGTCAGAAATTCTTGATAATGATCTTGGAATTAAGTCATTGATAGATAATTTTAATACTAAATCTTCTTCAATAGATATTATTGTTGATGAAATAAAGAAAGCTAACACTTCAAAACCTGAATCTAAAATAGATTTTAGGAAGATTAAAGGAATTGAGAATAAAAATTCAATTAAAAATTTTCTAAAATACTACCCTCGTAAATTCTTCTTTGAAGAGAAACAAGAATCTTTTGAAATGGCTACAGATCATTTTCCTGGTTTCAAGGAAGAAGAAATTATAAAAAAAATTAACTATTTGAAGGAACAAAGTGGGAAAAAAATTAACCTAAATTATCTTTCTGATAATTTAATAGTTATGTCTTCGTAAATAATTTTTAAAATTCAAATTACAATCTATAGGCCGATCATAACTTACTTATTTTATGAATAAACTGAACATCTTTTGCTGAAGGAAGCAATTTAAAATCAAGACTTCCTAAATTTTTAAGTATTGATGACCACATTTTATAATAACTAATTTCAATAGAATTAAGGGACTCAGGAGAAGTATTATTACTAGAAAAATTATAAATATAATTTCCAGTTTTAGTATTAAACTCATAAATCCTTTTAGGGTTATCTGAAATAAGACTACTGTTTAATTCAAACCCATCATTTTTGTAAGAAAATGAAGCATCAATTTCTTCACTATCTTGATCCAAATATTTTTCAAGAATAGTAAATTTTTCTAAATTAAATCTATGACCAAAAGCATGTAAAAGATCTAATTCATGAGAGTTAGTTAAAACACAACCGCCACCTAGACTTTTATTAAATACGTAAGATTTTCTATAGTCTTCTTCAGGGTGCCAATTCTTTGCATTAGTAAGAAATGTAAGATTCAATGCAATAACCTGGTCTGCTTCTGCTAAAAAGAATTCTATAATATCTAGAAATCTTAAATTAAATAAAATTTTTACTTTAGTAGATGAGAGGTTCGGACCTGGTTTTTCACAATAGATTAATGGATGAGATGAAAACTTATTACATAACTCTATGTGTTTAGATGAAACACTTGATACTATCACAAGATCTTTTGACCCTGGATTACATTCCTCAAGGGATATGAGTAAATCAAATGCATTAGGGTACTTAAGGTCCTTTACACTTTTTTTAGTTTCAGCAACTCCAATAGACTCGACACCAAAAAAATTTAGTATTCTGCTATGTCGACAACCAGCTGACCCAGTTCCAATGATATAAGCTTTCATATTATTAATTATACTTTTTTCCTTAGTTTGAGGTCTTCAAATATATTTAAGAAATTAAAGTCTGATTAAACTTAATCCAAGAAACATAAATATACAAAATTAATTATTACTATAAAATCTATTTCTTTAATTTTAGAGGAAAAAAAAATGACAATACAAGCAGTAACTACATGGGAAGGCACTCCTAAGGCACTTGAAATCTTAGTTGAAGGAGCTAAACAATCTGGCCCAATTCATGAGTCTATGGGCGCAAAGAACCCTAGATTATGGAGAGCTAGTTCTGGAGGGGATATGAGCCAAGCTTATTACTCTATTGAATTTGATAACCAAGAAGATTATGGAAAATTCTCAGATGCTATGCTTGGATCGGAATGGTGGAATGGCACAATAGAATGGGTTGGAGAGCAATACCCAGATTTAAGAAATCTAGGCACAACCATTTTCTATGATTCAATTAGTTAATAAATTATAAGAATTAATACTATACAAAATAATTATATGTATATATAATTATCATTGATGTTAAGAGATATCTAATTCTCCCCAGAATAAATCTCTTTTGAGATTGCCTTTCTTAATATCAATTTTAGACTGAGAGTCGTTATTTCTCCCCAGAAAAACCTCTCCAAGGTAAACTTTCTCAGTTTAATTGCAGGATGCGGTTAACCCATTTAAGGCTGCACAAGCTAGATTTCAGCTGTATCCTGCACCTCCATGGAAGATGGAGCTTATAAATAATTTGGTTGGGCGCAGCTAAAGTTTCATCTTCCACCATTTAATATCTTCATAAATAATCTAACTGTAGGTAAACTTAGGTAAAGGGAATTTAACTATGAACGATCAAGAAAGGCTGGAAGCATTTAAATCAAACAGTGCACCCTGCACAGAAACACTGGGAATGAAAGTGCTGAGTTTTAGCTCTCAGCCTCCGTCAATAGAAATGGAATTTGAAGCAAAGCACGAATTTACTCACTCTGAAGGTCGAGTTGTACAAGGAGGTTTTGTGACTGGAATGTTAGATGCCCCTATGGCTCACTTACTTATGGGAATTTTTGATTTTAAAATCTCACCAATGACATTAGATATTAATGTCAGCTTCTTAGCTCCATCTAGACCAGGCAAGCTTAATTGCATTGCTGAAGTTGTACAGCTGGGAAAAAGCACAGCTTTTATGGCAAGCAAGTTGTATCAGGATAGCTCTTTAGTTGCTACTTCTACTTCTACGGTAAAACTTGTTCCTTTTAGTAAATCTTAAACCCCAAAATCCCAAGATAAACCGTCGTGATATTTTTTAAGTATTTCTTTAGCAATGAGTATCCTATGAACCTCGTCTGGACCATCGGCTAGTCTTAAAGTTCTAAATCCCTGAAACATACCAGCAAGTGGTGTGTCTCCAGACACCCCTCTCCATCCATGTATCTGAATAGCTCTATCTACAACTCTTCCACCTGCAAGGGGTACAAATACTTTAATTGCGGATATATCGACTCTTGCGTCTCCTGCTTTGTCCATTACTTCAGCACAGTGAATTGTCATTAATCTTGAAGCTTGTATATCCATGTACGAGTCTGCAATAAAGCCTTGAATAAATTGTTTACTCTCTAATTTTCCACCGTGAACTTCTCTTTGAGTTGAATATTTCACCATGATGTCAAAAGCTCTCCACATTTGACCAATAGTGTTCATGCAGTGATAAACTCTTCCAGCACCAAGTCTGTCTTGAGCTGCTTGATGGCCAGATCCTCTAGCTCCAAGAGCATTTTCTAAAGGTACCCTGACGTTTTCATATTTAATTTCCATATGATCACCGCCAGTATGGCCCCAGATAGGAACTGATCTTATTCTATTTACTCCAGGAGTGTCAGTTGGAACTATTATCTGAGTCATTTTTTGATTAGCTTCACTACCTTCTTCATCTTCCGTCTTACACATGACAACTAAGAAGTCAGCTCTTTGACCATTTGAAGTCATAATTTTATGACCATTAATTACCCATTCATCTCCTTCTTTTACAGCAGTTGTAGTTAGTGACCTTGGGTCTGACCCAGCAGAATCAGGTTCAGTCATAGAGAATCCAGATTCCATCTCTTGATTAATTAGCGGAATAAGCCATTTCTTCTTTTGTTCTTCAGTTCCATATTTAACTAAGATTTTTTGGTTACCTGAGTTAGGAGCAATTACTCCAAAAAGTCTATTTCCTAGTGGAGACCAAGCTAATATTTCATTCATATAGGCATGAACTAGAAAACCATTCCCCATACCACCATACTCTTCAGGTAAATGAGGAGCCCATAAGCCTTGTTTTTTTACTTCTTCGTTAATCTCTTTTCTTAGCTTCTTAGATTTATCTCCTCCAGAATATATTGTTCCTTCATTAGGAATAATTCTATTGGCTACTATGTCGGCTGTTCTTAGACGTATATCATTTATATCATCTGATAAAGTTGGTATTGGTGCGATTTGCATTCTTCCTCTCCTTACAATTAGAAATCTCTAGTTAAAGTAGTAATTTACGAGACATATTGGCTGCATGCAAGCTTTAATGCAGTGCAGAAATTAGTTCTTTTATTCCAAACAAAATGAAATTCCTCTATATATAATAAAAAATTAGAAATGGAGAAAGAATGAGAAGATTAGCTTTAATTTTTATAGGTTTGGTTTTTATTTTATCTAGTTGTGGACAAAATCTTGAGCTCGAATCACTAAGGACTCTTAAACAAGGTGAAGTGATTGGACTTGAAGGTGAAAATGATACTTACAGTTGGAAAGGGATACCTTTTGCAGAGCCACCTGTAGGAGATTTAAGATGGAAAGCAACTCAAAAGGCAAATGCATGGAATGGAAGGTTAGAAGCTACTAATTTTAAGCAGGGCTGCTTTCAAAGAGCTTCTATTTTAGATAATGAGTTAGGGGAGTGGAGCGGAGGTGAAGACTGCCTTTATTTAAATATTTGGACGCCTCAATTATCCAATCAATCAATTAAAGAGTCCCCTAAAAAATTACCAGTTATGATGTGGATACATGGAGGAGCCAATGTTGTGGGAAGTGCTCACACATATGATCCTAGTTCTCTCGTATCAAATCACGATGTAGTAGTAGTAACCATTCAATACAGAATGGGTCCTTTAGGATGGTTCAGACATCCAGCTTTGCATAAAGAAGACTCTAGCCTTGAAGACAGATCAGGCAATTACGGAACATTAGATACAATCATGGCTCTTAGATGGATTAACGAAAATATACAACATTTTGGTGGAGATCCTGAGAATGTGACAGTGTTTGGTGAGTCTGCAGGTGGTCATAATTCCGCAGCAATATTTGCTTCTCCCCTTGCGCAAGGACTTTTTCATAAAGTTATTGTGGAGAGCGGCATTATGTCAGTTTCTTCTATTGAGTCCGCTGAGAGCTATTTACCTGAAGATAGAATAGCCCCAACAGTAAGCGGATTAGAAATATTCAATCAAGTATTGATCCAAAATGAAAGAGCAGCAAATATTAAAGAAGCTAAAGAAATACAGGAACAGATGGACTCTAAAGAAATCAGAGATCTACTGTATCAACAATCACCTAACGTTTTATTGAAGGCAGCAAATGAATCAGGCCCAAAAAGAGATGGAATGACAAGAGTCTTTCCTGATGGTCTTGTTATTCTTTCGGGAGGTATAAAGGAAGCTTTTACTAATTCTAATTTTAATAGGGTTCCTATAATTTCAGGTACCAATAAAGATGAAAATAAATTTTTTAATTCTCTGAATAGAAATTTTGTTGAATGGGGTCCTGCTGAAGGCTTATACAAAACAGCAGGAATTGATGAAATGCCAATTAAGATAAAAGATCTGGATTATTATGAAGCTATAAGTTTCTATGGATCTTCATTCTGGAAGCAAAGAGCAGTTGATGCTCCTTCGAGGTTATTAGCTGAGTCAGGCCATGAACAGACCTATGCATATAGATTTGATTGGGATGAGTTAAGAACGATTAATAATATGGATCTTTCTAAGTTAATAGGAGCCGCTCATGCAATGGAAATACTCTTTGTATTTGGTTCCTTCGATAGCTTTCTAGTAAAGAATTTCTTGTTTGGAGAAGGTTCATACCCCGCTGCAAAGAAACTATCGGAACAAATTCAATCCTATTGGGCGGAGTTTGCATATACGGGGAATCCTGGAAAAGGAAGGGATAATGACCTACCCACATGGAAGCAATGGTCTCTAGCTAATGAAGGTAAATACATAGTTTTAGATTCAGATAATGATCAAGGTGTGTTCATGTCAAATACTGAGTATTCGGTTGATTATCTATTGAATAAAATGAAATTAGATCCAAGACTAGATGACAGGCAAAAGTGTGAAACTTTGTTTGGTTTATCTTATGGAGATGGTAATGGAGTTTCGAATGACGTATTTAAATCCTTTATGGACGGAAGTTGCGTGGGTCGTGATTATTCCACAATACTTGCTATGATTGAATCTGTAGAAGATGAATTTATAGAAAACCAAGACTAATTTAAGGAGTATACGATGTCTAAACAAGTTGATTTTTATTTTGATTTTGCAAGTCCTAATGCGTATCTAAGTAATAAAGTTATGCAATCAATAAAAGAAAGGACTGGAGCAACTGTCAATTACATACCAGTTCTGTTAGGTGGAATTTTTAAAGGAACAAATAATAAACCCCCAATGGAACAGTTCTTTGGAGTGAAGAATAAAAATGAATACCAAAATATTGAAATGCAGAGATTTATTGAAAGGCATGATCTGCATTCATTTAAGATGAACCCTCATTTCCCTGTTATTAGTTTGCAAATTATAAGAGGCGCTATTGCTGCAGAAAATGACGGATATCTTGAAGATTATATTGATAAAGTGCTTGTTCATATGTGGGAGGAGCCGAAGAAAATGGATGACCCTGAAATAATTAAAGCTGCATTTGAGGAGTCTGGATTTGATGCAAATAAACTCATGGAACAAATACAAGATCCTGATGTAAAGGCAAAACTTATTTCTAATACTGAAGCAGCAGTCGAAAAAGGTGTGTTTGGCATACCTACATTCTTTGTGGGCGATGAAATGTTTTTTGGAAAAGATAAATTATGGGAAGTTGAGGAGTTATTGAATGACTAAAGTTTTAAGCCCCTTAACTTTCGACAGAGGACCTGATATGAAGAATAGATTCATGCTGGCACCGCTTACAAATAGCCAAAGTCATGAAGATGGAGTTATGTCAGAAGAAGAGTTTCACTGGCTTACTATGAGATCAAAAGGTGGATTTGGACTAACTATGACCTGTGCTGCTCACGTACAGGCCATTGGAAAAGGTTTTCCGGGCCAGTTGGGAGTTTTTTCTGATAATCATTTAGACGGTATGACTAGGTTGGCAAGTGAAATAAGATCACATGATAGCGTAGCAATTGCTCAACTTCATCATGCTGGTATGAGATCACCTAAAGAGTTGATAGGTGAAGATCCAGTTTGTCCTTCAGCTAACCAAGAATTTTCTGCTCGTGCTTTAACTTTAAGTGAAGTAGAACAATTGAGGGACGATTTTATTCAAGCTGCGGTGAGATCTGAGAAAGCCGGCTTTGATGGAGTAGAACTGCACGGAGCTCACGGTTATATCTTGTGCCAATTTCTAAGTCCTGAAGTAAATTTAAGAGACGATGATTATGGAGGCAGTTTTGAAAATAGAAATAGACTACTTAAAGAAATTATCGCAGGTATTCGTTCGGAATGCAGAGAAGATTTTATGCTTGGAGTGAGGCTATCTTCTGAAAGGTTTGGTATTTTGCTTGCCGAATCAAAAGAACTTGCTTCTGATTTAATGACTTCAGGGGATCTAGATTTTTTAGATATGTCTTTATGGGATTGTTTTAAAGAACCTCAAGAGGAAGAATTTAAAGGTAAAACTTTGATTCAACATTTTTGTGAACTTGATAGAGCAAGTACAAGATTGGGGGTAGCAGGCAGTTTAAGAACTCCACAAGATGTCACAAAAGCAATGGAAGAGGGTGTAGATTGGGTTATGCTCGGTAGAGCTGCAATATTGCATCATGACTTTCCTCTTTTATATGAGAAAGATGATCAATTTATTCCTTCTGAGATACCAGTTTCAGTCGATTATTTAACTAAAGAAGGTCTTTCACCCAAGTTTATTGAATACATGTCCAACTGGGGTTTTGTTGATGGATCTATAGATTTAATGAAGGAAGCTATTAAAAAAGCTTAATTTAAGAAACTATCATCCTTCTCAAGCATTAAGTCATATATAGGTTGATACATAACCCACATACCTAATTCCGAACCCACCTGCTCTTTAGTCATGGCTGCAGTTTCATCGGGAATCCTTTCCATTTGACCTACTGATTCCGCAATCATTTGTGACTGACAGCATCTATCCATGGATAAAAATCCCCAAACAGCTGCATCTACAGTTTCACCAGTAGTTAATAAACCATGGTTCTTTAAGATGGCTGCTCTTTTATCCCCTAGAGCATTTGCAATTCTATCTCCTTCGTCAGTTTCTAAAACAACGCCAGTAAAATCATCAAATAGAACATGATCTTCAAAAAAAGCACAAGAATCTTGAGTAATTGGCTCTAGTTTTCTTCCCATACTAGAAAACGACTTTCCATACATGGAATGAGAATGAGCTGCTGCATTTACATCTGG
>MDSV01094171.1_pt1 | contig 17553 bp, 18 predicted proteins | sample 810851 | NCBI WGS metagenome assembly MDSV01 (sample SAMN05326640, study PRJNA326480) | marine metagenome | isolation source: seawater | place: Atlantic Ocean: North East | collected 2012 | reverse complement strand
TAGTAAGAGATAAACAATTAATAATTTATAAAAATGAACTTGAATTTAGACTTAAAGATGAGGAAAAATTTATAGGGCACAGAGGGGCAAGTAATAAGCCATCAGCAATAATTTTAAAGAATAATAATCTTCACCTAGAAATTATAATTAATCCAAGAGCGTTTAGTGCAGCACACGATATTGCAGGAATTAGTGATGTTATCATTGAATCTGCTATTTCAACCATATGTGATAATGAAGACAGTGTGGCTGCTGTGGATGCAAAAGATAAGGTATCTTGCTATAGGAATTGGTTGGGTCTAATGCTTGGAAGTTTAAATGTAGAATTTGAAAAAAATGGAAAAATTTTTAAAAGAAAACTTAATCCTGACAGGAGTTATATTTCAAAGGATGGTAAAGGATTAAAGTTGCATGGTAGAAGCTTACTTCTTGTAAGAAATGTCGGCCATCTAATGACCAACCCGTCTATCATTTTAAAAGACGGTTCGGAAATCCCTGAGGGAATAATGGATGCTTATATCACAACAGCTGCATGTATACATGATTTGAAAAAAAAAGGTAATTCCAGAACTGGTTCGATATATATCGTTAAACCCAAAATGCATGGTCCTGAAGAAACCGAATTTACCAATCAAATCTTCAACAAAGTTGAAGAGGCCTTAGAGTTGAAACAATATACTTGTAAAATTGGTATTATGGACGAGGAAAGAAGAACTTCTGCAAATTTAAAAGAGTGTATTAGAACTTTAAAGAATAGGGTCTTTTTTATTAATACAGGATTTTTAGATAGAACTGGGGATGAAATTCATACCTCTATGGAGGCGGGTCCAATGATTAAAAAAGGAGATATGAAATCATCAAAATGGATATCGGCATATGAAAATAATAATGTTGATGTTGGTCTAAAATGTGGTTTTTCAGGTGTTGCTCAAATAGGTAAAGGCATGTGGGCTATGCCCGATAAAATGTCAGATATGTTGGAAAAAAAAATTGAACATCTTGAATCAGGAGCTAATTGTGCTTGGGTACCTTCGCCTACGGCTGCTGCACTTCATGCACTACATTATCATCAAGTGGATATTTTTAACGTTCATAAAAAATTAGAGAAGAGAGAAAGTGCTAAAATAGACGATTTGCTTACAATTCCTTTAGCTGATAGGCCTAACTGGTCAATGGAAGAAATAAATTCTGAAGTTTCAAATTCAGCACAAACACTTCTTGGTTATGTAGTAAGATGGATAGATCAAGGTGTAGGATGTTCAAAAGTACCAGATATAAATAATGTGGGGCTGATGGAAGATAGGGCTACCTTAAGAATATCATCTCAACATATTGCTAATTGGATGCATCATGGGATAGTAACTAAAATGCAAGTAATTGAGATTTTGAAACAAATGTCAAAAATTGTTGATAACCAAAATAAAAATGATCCAAATTATGAAAAAATGTATGATAATTTTGAAAAATCAATTGCGTTTAAGACTGCCTGTGATTTGATTTTTAAAGGAAAAGAACAACCTTCAGGTTACACTGAGCCTCTTTTGCATTTAAATAGAATAAATAAAAAGAAAAATTAAATTTTAAATATTTGAGCGATTTTTAAATGCTGAAAAAAGCGTTCCATCGTCTAAGCTTTCGATCTCACCCCCCACAGGTAGACCTTGTGCTAATTTTGTAATTTTAGTGTTTGTATTTTTTAAACTATCTTGAATATAATATGCTGTTGTTTGTCCTTCTACAGTGGCACTGGTGGCTAAAATAACTTCTTCAATTTTTTCTTTATTTACTCTTTCTACTAAAGAATTTATTAGTAAATCCTCTTTCCTTTGTCCAACAGAAGTAATTGTCCCTCCTAATATATGATAATAGCCTTTATAGATATTTGAATTTTCGATGGACCACTTATCTGCTAAATCTTCGACAACACAAATCTTATTAAATTTTTCGACCAAATTTTCGCAGTTCATACAGCCCGTTAAATTTGACTTTAAAGATCCACATGATTGACATCTTGTTACATTTTTATAAACTTTTGCTAATGTGTTTGCTAAAGGTTTTACTAATTCATCTCTATTATTAATCAATTTCAATACAATTCTTTTAGCTGATTTTGGTCCCAAACCAGGTAATTTAGAAATTAATTTTATTAACTCTTCTATCTCAGAAATATTTTGCATTGTTTAAAGAGGCCACTTAAAACCAGGAATCCCAAATCCACCTGTTGTTTTTGATATTTCATCATTTGTAGCTGATTTTAATTGGGATTTAGCATTGTTGTATGCTGCAACAATTAAATCTTCGATAATTCCTTTGTCTTCCTTGAGAATATTAGGTGAAATCTCGAGTTTTTGCATTTCTCCTTCACCATTCAAAATTACTTTTACAGAATTGTCTCCGGAAACTCCTGTAATTTTTAAGTTTTTTATTTTTTCTTGGCTTTCTCTCATTTTTGACTCGAGTTCTTTCGCCTTTTCAATAATATTTTTAAAGTCAGCCATATTTAATTTTCCGTGTCAATATCTTCAAGTTTTGCATCAGGGAAAGTTCTCAAAACATCCTCATAAGTTTTTGTTTTTTTAGTTTCCTCAAATAATTTTAATTTTTTATTTTTTTCTTTATCTTTATAAGTCATATCTCCTTTAGACTTACTCAGAGTGATAATCCATCTTGCATTTGTCCACTCAAAAAGCTTTAAAGATAAATCTTTTAAGAAGTTTTTATCAAGTTTATCATTAAATGAAATCTCGATCCTTTGATTTTCAAAATTTACTAAGTTAACATTGTTTTCTAATTCATATTTTAATTTCATCTCTTTCTTTTTTACACAAATTTCTAATAAGTTATCAAATGAATTTATTATATCTGTAGAAAATATTTTTGACTCTTTCTGTGATTTTGGTTTAATGTCTTTATCCTGAGAAATATTTTTAATCTGGCTAATTGGTTGAGTGTTCATCGAAACGTCATCTGGATTTTTTTTTTTTCTGTTTATATTGCCTACTTCCTGATGGTCGGTTGAAATATTTTTTTCATCATCAACATCAAATTTAAGATCGGTTAAATACATTAAACGAAGCAAAAACATTTCTATAGATAGATGTTGATTTGTCACAATATCTAACTCATCTAAAGTTTTGATCGTAAATTGCCAAAATAAAAGTAAAACACTATTATCAATTTTGTGAGAAATTTCTTTTATTTTCGTAAATTCTTCATCGTTCAATGAAAAATTTGTACTCTCTAATGTCAGAGAACTTATATTTTTGAAATAATATAATAATTCTAAAAAATCATTTAAAAAAACTTTTGGTTCTATCCCTTGATCATATATTTTTTTATAACTTTCTATTACTTTTTTTTCTTCACCTTGAAATATAAGACTAAACATGTCTATTAATTGAGATTTATCAAAACGGCCAAAAATCTTTTGAGCTGTATTAAGTTTTAACTCTTCTCCGTCGTCTAAAGCAAGTAAGGCCCTATCCAATAAAGACAAGGCGTCTCGTACGGAGCCCTCCGAAATCTTAACAATTAATTTTAGGGCGTCGTCTGAAGCTTTTCCATTTTCTTTTTCTTTTATTTTTTTTATAAATTCTAATAATTCTAATGATTTTATCCTTGATAAATCAAATCTTTGGCATCTAGATAAAATTGTTACAGGAACTTTTTTGATCTCTGTAGTTGCAAAAATAAATTTAAGGTATTCTGGTGGTTCCTCTAAAATTTTAAGTAGAGCATTAAATGCTGCGGAAGAAATTTGATGCACTTCATCGATAATAAAAATTTTAAATTTAGATGATGTTGGTCGATACCTTGATAATTCAATAAGATCTCTTATATCATTTATTGAGGTTTTATCAGCTCCATTAAGTTCAAGGACATCTATGTGACTTGAATCAGTTATTGATTTACAATTTTCGCATAGTTTTTCTTTACATAACTTTTCGATACCATTTGAACAATTTAATGATTTAGCAACTATTCTTGCAATTGTTGTCTTTCCTACACCTCTAATACCTGTGAATAAATAAGCATTGGGAGTTTTGTTAGCTTTTATTGAATTGATTATTGTTTCTGCAACAACATCTTGACCAATCAAATCATCAAATGTTTGCGGCCTATATTTCAATGCTAAAACTTTTGAATTTTTATTCATTTATATTCCATTAGGAGACTAGAACCTGAATAACTGTCTTTACGACTGCTTCCGTTAAGATCTGGTCGGATTCAAGCAGCACCCACCTCTAGCCTCCAAAAACTATTATAGCAGTAATGATTTCTAATCTACAGGAAAAGATTAAAATTTATTTTTCTCTTTGCTTGTCTGCTTCAAAAACACCTAGGACGTGAAAATCCTGGCAATGTAATCCTAGTTCCTCTAGTGATTTTTGAACTTTCGTATCTTCAATGTGTCCGTCTAAATCGCATAAAAAAAAGAAGGAGTCGAAAGTATTTTTTTCCGGATAACTTTGTAATTTTGTTAAATTTACACCGTTAATTGCAAACCCTCCTAGTGATTGATAAAGGGCCGCGGGTTTACTCTTTAATTTAAATAAAAATGAAGTGATATATTTTTTTTTACCAAATTCTGGTTGAGAAATATCCTTCCCCATAACTAAAAATCTTGTAAGATTTCCTTTTTCATTTTCTATATTCTTATTAATAATTTCTAAATTGTATGTTTTTGCGCTTAAAGAGGATGCGATTGCGGCTTTTGATTTATCTTTTTCTCTTGAAATCATCTCTGCAGACCCAGCAGTGTCAGCTCTTACATGCTCTGTTAAATTATTAGATTTAATAAATTTTGAGCATTGAGATAGAGCTTGGCCATGCGAATAGACATCACTTATATCTGAAATTTTTGTTCCTGGTAAAGCTAATAAATTGTGTTCAATTTTTTGGAAATATTCAGAATAGATATTTAGTCTGTATTGAAATATAAGATATTCAATACCTATATTTCCTGTAATTCTATTTGACTCTGGAATTATTATTTTTGAATTAGTATCTTTTGTTGCTTTTAAAAAACACTCATCAAAAGTTTTGCAAGGGATAATTTCTGCTTTTGGTTCAATGGATAGAGCTGCTAGATGTGAATATGCTCCAAAAGTTCCTTGAAAATAAATTTTATTCATTATGATTTATATTCCATTATTTTTTTTATAGCTACAAAATCCTCCTCTGTGTCTACCCCTATCGGAGATGATTTGGCTAAAGCTACATTTATATTTATTTTGTTATCTAATGCTCGCATTTGTTCTAAGTTATTTTTAATCTCATTAGAAGATTGATCATAAGCAACAAATTTTTTAAGAGTTTCTTTTTGATAACAATAAATACCTAAATGATGGTATATATTTTCTTTTTGATCAAAAACATCCCTGGTGAAATTTATTGCCTCTGGAAAATTTGAATTATTTAAATTGTCTTTAGTCAGAACTTTTACTACGTTCTTATTATTATATAATTTTTTGTCTAAAATTTTTGAAGCTAGAGTTCCAAATTTTGAATTATTTTTAGTCATTTGATAATTTAAGTTTCTAATATCATCTACATTCATAATTGGCTCATCACCTTGGAGATTCATAATCAAGTCAATATTTAAATTATCCATTTTTTGTAAAGCCTCATAAATTCTATCTGTTCCTGTTTTATGCTTATTTTTAGTTAAAATTGCCTGACCACCGTTTTGTTTGACATCATCAACTATTTCTTGATTTTCAGTCGCAACTACCACTTCTCCAATATTTGCTTTCTCAGCTTTTTTAAAAACATGAGAAATCATTGATAAACCATTAATTTTTAGCAATGGTTTGCCTGGTAATCTTTTAGCCGACAATCTTGATGGAATTATTATTAATGTTTTCATTGGTCTTTTTTATTTATCATTACAATATAAACAGAGGCAAAATTGTACATCAAAATATATAAGCAATTTTTTACTTATAGTGTTATATGTTCAAAATAATTTTTTATAAAATGGATTCTTTCGAAATAAATAAAATAGTTGCTGCAATACTAATGGTTGCGCTTCTTGTGATTGGCATTGGTAAGCTTACTGATGTGATATTTCACGTTGAAAAGCCTAAAACACCAGGTTATGCAGTAGAAATGGAACAGGTAAAAACTATCTCGACTTCAGCCGAGTCCACTAAGGAAAAAAAGATTGATATAGCTGCTTTGATGGCCCTAGGTGATATTACTACTGGAGAAAAAGTTTTTAAAAAATGTGCAGCTTGTCATTCAATCATTAAGGGCGGAAAAAATAATATTGGTCCTGCACTTTATAATGTTGTCGGCAGAAAAGTTGGTGTTGTGAGTGATTATAAATATTCAAAAGCACTTTCTGCATACGAAAAAGAATGGACCTTTGAGGAGTTAAATGGTTATTTGATAAAACCTGCAAAGTGGGTTAAAGGAACTAAAATGTCTTTTGCTGGATTAAGAAAAGAAAAAGACAGAGCCTCGGTAATTAAATACTTAAATCAAAACTCAGATAATCCATTACCCTTACCTTAATTTTCCAAAGCAATAGAGTAATATTGATTTTTGCACATGAACTCTATTAAGTGCTTGAAGCCAAACTTTTGATTGCACACTTGTAAAAACTTCCTCATCGACTTCTGTTCCCCTGGGAAGGCAATGAAGAAAAATGCAGTCTCTTTTTGCATAACTCATCAATTTTTTATCAATCTTATACTTTTTAAAATGATTTAATTTTTTAAGCTTATTAACCTTATCGTTCATAGATATCACTTTGTCTGAAAATATTACATCAGCCCCTATCGCTGCTTTTTTTGGGTCATTATAAATAGAAATTTTATTTTTATTAATTTTAATATAACTCATAATTTTTTTATTTGGTTGATAAATCTTTGGACACCCAATATTCAATTTAAAATTAAATTTTATAGAGGCTGCTATAAGAGAGTTTAATACATTGTTTGAGTCACCTATCCACGTAATGTTTAATTTTGATATTGGTTTTTTTTTAATTTCTTCGACCGTAAAAATATCCGATAAAATTTGAGTTGCATGAGAACTAGGACTTAATCCATTGATAATTGGTATCGACAAATATTTCTTAAATTCCTCTAACTTTTTATCGCTATCTGTTCTGAGCATAAAAGCATTTCCAAAATTAGAAATTATCTTTGCTGTATCTTCAATACTCTCACCTCCCTTTGATAAGTGTAACTCGTCTGGTCTGAGTGTTAATGTGCTTCCACCAAGTTGTTTGATAGCTAAATAAAAACTTAATCTGGTTCTTAAACTTGATTTTTCAAACATCTGGATTAATAATTTACCTTTAAGTGGGGAGCCTCTATCAATTTCCAAGTTACTTAAATTTTTTCTGAGTTTTTTTCTTTTTTTTGCATCTATTAAGATTTTTCTTAAATCTTTTACTGATATGTCTTTTAAATTTATAAAATTTTTCACTATTTATATTCTTTACAAACTTTATTTATAATTTTAAGTGCTTGATCTATTTCAACTTTTTTAACATTCAATGGTGGTAAAATACGAATTACATTTTCAGCTGCACGTATAGTCAACAATTTATTTTCCATTAAGTTTTTAATGAATTTTGTTTGATCTTCATGAAGTTGTATACCAATTAATAATCCTCTTCCTCTGATCTCCTTAATGATACTTGGATATTTTTCTTTAATCTTTTTCAAATTAAAAAGAAAATATTTTGATGAATCTTTAATATTATTTAAAAACTTTTTATTTGAAACGATATCCATTATTGTATTTCCGACAGCCATAGCTAAAGGATTCCCTCCAAAAGTAGAGCCATGAGTGCCTGGGATCATCCCAGCAGCAACTTTTTTATTCATCAGAACTGCACCAATTGGAAACCCTCCTCCTATCCCTTTGGCAATTGGCACTATATCAGGTATTACTTTTGATTTTTCAAAAGCAAAAAAATCCCCTGATCTTGAAATTCCACACTGCACCTCATCTAAAATAAGTAATATTTTTTTTTTATTACACAATTTTCTTAAACCTCTCAAACACCAATCTGGTATAACTTTAATGCCACCTTCCCCCATAATTGTTTCAATCATAATTGCTGCTGTATTTTTATTAATTTTTTTTTTCAAAGATTTGTGATCTCCAAAGATAAAATGATCAAATCCTGGTAATTTAGGACCAAATCCCTCTGTCATTTTTTTTGATCCACTTGCAAAAATCGCTGCAATAGTTCTGCCATGAAAAGAATTTTTAACACACAAAATTCTATTTTTATTTGGTTTACCAATTGAATAAAAGTATCTTCTAGCTACTTTAATTGCAGCTTCTGTAGCCTCTGCACCACTATTACCAAACATAACGTAATCAGCAAATGTTTTTTCACACAATTTTTTTGCTAGTTTTTCTCCCTCAGGAATTTGAAAAGCATTTGAAACATGTAAAAGTTTTTTAGATTGATCTCTAATAGTTTTAACTAATTTAGGATGAGAATGACCTAAAGAATTTACTGCAATCCCACTTACAAAGTCGAGATATTTTTTACCGTCTGTAGAATATAAGTAACTTCCTTTGCCATATTTAAAGGAAATTTTTTTTCTATTATAATTTTTGGCTAAAAAACTCATATTTTTTTTTATAAACCAAAATAACTTTATGCAAGCAATGATTGAAAATCATAATTTTTTATTTTGTTAATAACTCGTCATTTTATCTTGTCATATTTTTATTGATAACATTATATTGTATTAAATAAATTTTTAACTACAATATATAGAATATATGAGCTGGGATGAAAAAAAAGTTGAAAAACTTAAAGAATTATGGGGCAAAGGTAATACTGCAAGTCAAATTGCTGAAATAATTGGTGGTGTTAGCCGTAATGCAGTTATAGGAAAAGCTCATAGGTTAAACTTATCCGCAAAAATAAAAACTCGTGTTGCAAGCTCAAATGAAAACTACGAACATTCCTTAGATAATAAAAATAACAAAGTAAAGCGTGGACGAAAAAATCGTTTCAAGTCTTTATTGATTGAAAAGGATTTTGAGCCAGAAAATCCAAAACAACTTGAAGAACTTGATGAACAATCTTGCAAATGGCCTATAGGGCACCCTAATGAAGAAACTTTTTATTTTTGTGGAAGAGCCTCTCTAAAAGATTTTTCTTATTGTAAGTTGCATTTACTTTATGCGTATCAACCAAAAGGTAAAAAAGATGATCCTGTTGAAAAAAATGAGGTCCCAGAAATAATTCAAAAGAAAATTCAATCTGCTTAACTAAAAAATTTAATCTTTATTTCTGTATTTTTCAGTAGAATACTGCCCACCCTCTCTCCACATATAACAATACTTCTCCACCTCTTGTTCAAAAAATAACTTGCTAGGAACACCGATATCTGTATTTGTTTTATACTTTCCTGAATTTATATTGTCATATTTTAACAATCTTAATTGATCTCTTGTCAATAAAGGCTTTGGTAAAAGCTCAAAAAAATTCGCAGTTAAATTTGCAAAAAAAATTGGAAATGGGATTAATATCCTTTTCTTATTAATTAGTTTTAATAGTTTATTTAAAATTTCTTTAAATGTTAGAATTTCAGGACCAATACATTCAATAATATTTGAATAGATATTTTTCTCGATCACGTAAAGAATAACATCTGTTAAATCTGAAACATGTATTGGCACAAATTTTGTTTTTCCATCGTAATATATTGGAAATAACGGCAATCTGTTTAATAGAGTCATAAAATTTGTGGTGAAATTATCGTCAACAGAATAAACAATCGATGGCCTTAAAATTGTTGCAGAGGGAAAGGTTTTTAAAATATTGTTTTCCCCATCCAGCTTGCTTTGTGCATAAAGGGAGTCTTTAGCCTCATTAATTCCCAAAGCAGACAAATGTATAAAATTTTTTAAATTATGTTTTTTTACCAGTTTAGCTAGTAATGCTGGAAAATGAGAATGAATATTTCGAAAAGTACTTCTTTTCTTTTCGAAGAGAATACCCACTAAATTAATACAAATATCTGCCTTTTCGAAGAGTGGTTCAATTTTGTTTTCATCAAAAATATTTGTCTCAAAAATATCAATATAACCTGCATTTGCTTGGGTTTTTATTAGATACCCTTTTTGATGGATATTTCGTGTAACTACTGTAACTTTATAATTATTTTTGGTTAACTTTCTAATTAAATGACGCCCTATTTGACCACTACCGCCAAAAATTAGACAATTTTTTGCTTTCATATATATATATTTAAAAATGAATATTGATATCAAACTTCACAAAAAAGATTTACCAGATGATTTGGATTTAGGCAATGTAATAGCTGTGGATGGCGAATTTATGGGTCTAGATGTAAAGAGAGACCCATTGTGTCTTCTGCAATTATCATCCGGTAATTCAGATGCCCATATAATTCAATTAGATCGAAATAATTATGAAGCACCAAATTTAAAAAAATTACTAAATAATGACAAAATTGTTAAAATATTTCATTTTGGAAGAGCAGATTTAGCTCATATTAAACATTATCTTAAAATTGATGTTCAAAATATTCTCGACACAAAAATTGCCTCGAAATTAGCCAGATCTTATTCTGATAATCACTCTTTAAAAACTCTTATAAAAGAATTTATCAATATTGACATTAGTAAACAATTTCAAAGCTCTGACTTTGGAGGAGAGCTAACTCCAGCACAAATAAAATATTGTGCAAATGATGTTCTTTATCTCCATAAGATACATGAAAAGTTACAGGAGATACTATTAAGAGAAAAAAGAATTAATCTCTACAAAGACTGTTTAAAATTTTTAAAAACAAGAGTTGATCTTGACTTGGCTTCTTTCAAAGAGGATATTTGGTCACATTAAATGAAAAAAAATTCATTAAAATTTATTGGAAAAAAAGTTATAGATTTTGAGATACAAGCTTTAAAAACTTTAAAAAAATCCATAGATAACAACTTTGAAAAAGCTGTAAATACCATTGTTAGTTGCCAATCTAAAATTATACTTTGTGGTGTTGGTAAAAGCGGTTTGATTGCAGCTAAAATTGCCTCAACTCTTTCATCAGTTGGTAGTCCTGCTTTTTCTCTTTCAGCAAACGACTGCTTACACGGAGATTTGGGAAGTATTACGAGAAAAGATGTATTAATTTTATTAAGTAACTCTGGAAAATCGGATGAATTAGTACCAATAATAAAGTTTGCGAATAGAAATAAAATAAAATTAATTGGTATTGTCTCCAAAAAAAATTCAATACTTTACAAGGGTGCAGATATAAAAATTCTTTTGCCGGAGGTTAAGGAAGCAGGTCTTGGTATTGTGCCGACCTCAAGTACAAGTGTGCAGCTCGCAATTGGAGACTCTTTAGCTGTAGCAGCTTCAAAACGCAAACAATTTAATAAATTTGATTTTTCACGCTTACATCCTGGTGGCAATTTGGGAAAACAATTAAAAGTGGTAAGTGATATAATGGTTACTGGCTCTAAAATTCCTTTTATCAATGAGAACAAAAAGATGAGTGATGCTATTAAGATTATCACAGAAAAAAAGTTGGGAGTATTAATTGCAAAAAATAAAAAAGGTTTAACAACCGGAATTCTTACAGATGGAAATGTAAGAAAATTAAGACAACAAAATAAAGATTTTCATAAAATGATAATAAAAAATGTCATGACTAAAAAACCCATAGCAATAGATATGGATACGTTGGCTGCTAAAGCGTTGAGAATAATGAATGAAAAAAAAATTACCTCTCTATGTGTACATAAAAAAAATAGAATAAAAAAAACAGTCGGTCTGATACATATACATCATTTGCTTGATGCAAATATTGAGTAAATGAATAGAAAAAGATTAATCCAATTAATACTTGTCATATTAATAATTCTTATTTCGTGGTTTTTTTACAATAATTATTTAAAAAAAAAATTACCTGAAACCTCGTCTACAACCCCTCTTGAAAAAGAAATAAGTGATGCAAAAAATTTGATGAAAAATATTGTTTACGAATCTGAAGATAATATTGGGAGAAAATATATTATTAAGTCTGAACAAGGTATAATAGATGACGAAAATACAAATATAATATTTATGACAAATGTTTCTGCAAGAATAATATTATTAAATGGATCTGTAGTATATATTTTTGCTAAAAATGCAAACTATAATAACAATACATATAATACAAAATTTGAAAAAGACGTAAAATTAAATTTTTTAGACCATCAAGTTACATCAAATAATCTAGATTTATTTTTTGATATTAATATTCTTGAGGCTTATAATAATTTAGTTTATAAAAATTCAGATATAACTATGTATGCAGATAAAATAGAATTGGACTTAATATCTAAGAATTCAAAAATTTACAAATTTAATGAGGAGAAAGTAAAAATAATTTCTATTAAATAAAATGGCAATAATAAAAAAATTTAGAATAAAATCTTTTAAAAATAAAAAACCAGTTATTAAGTTAGATAAAATATCATTATCTTTTAAAAAGCGACCAGTGCTTGAAAATATAAGTTTTAATTTAAATCAGGGACAAATTTTAGGTTTGTTGGGTCCTAATGGTGTTGGAAAGTCAACAATTTTTAACCTTATAACTGGTTTACTTAAACCTGACTTTGGTTCAATTTTAATTGATGGAAAAAATGTTATTAATTTTCCCATAGCAGATCGGACATCAAAGTTTAAAATTGGCTATGTTCCTCAGTATGGGGGTTACTTTCATGACTTATCCTTAATTGAAAACTTAAAAGCAATAGGTGAAATTCAAATACTTGATACTAAGATAAGAAATTCAAAAATAGAACAGCTTATAGCTAGGTTTGAATTCGACTCTGTAATAAATATACCTGCTAAATTTTTATCTGGTGGTCAAAAAAAAAAATTAGTTATTGCCTTGGCATTATTAAATGATCCTAAAGTTTTACTTCTTGATGAGCCATTTGCAGCATTAGATGTTTTAACGATTAAGATGCTTAAAGAATTAATTGTAAACTTACAATCACAAGAAAATATAAGTATTGTCATCTGCGATCATCAAGCCCGAGACCTTTTATCTTGCGTTGACTCCGCAATAATTTTGTCAAGCTGCAAAGTAATTGCAAGTGGCACACCAGCAGAACTAGTTAATGATAATAAGGCTAAAAGCGCTTATTTTGGTGATTCTTTTAAGTTTAATTAAAATTAATGCCTAATATATTTGAAGTAAAAAAAAAAGTCAGAAAGTTTAATAAAAAAATTAATGTTAGTGCAGATAAAAGCTTAAGTATAAGATGGGTTCTATTCGCTTCTTTAGCTAATGGAAAGTCTAAATCGTATAATCTTTTGAAATCAGAAGATGTGTTGGCCTCAATAAATATTATCAGAAAATTAGGTATAAAAGTTATCTTCAAAAAAAATTATTGTACGATTTTTGGTAAAGGGATTGACGGATACAAAATAAAAAAAAACCTTATTCTTGATGCTAAAAATTCTGGTACCCTTGGTCGTCTTATTTTAGGATCTTTAGTTAATTATAAAGAAAAAATTAAACTCATAGGAGACAAAAGTCTCTCAAAGAGAGATTTTAAAAGAGTGACTGATCCATTAAGTAAATTTGGTGTTTATTTTAAATTACACAAAGGAAAAAATTTACCACTGCATATTAAAGGGACTCGGAATCCAATGCCAATTACTTACTTTGAAAACAAAGGTTCAGCACAATGTAAGAGTAGCATAATTTTAGCAGGTTTAAGAACTCAGGGAACCACTTTGATTAAAGCAAAAAAATCTCGAAATCATACTGAATTGATGTGTAAATATTTAAAACTTCCTATTAATATTTCTATCAAAAAAAATTATGATTTAATTAAAGTAAGAAAAGCAAAAATAATTAAACCTCTGAATTATAAAATACCATCTGACATAAGCTCAGCAACTTTTTTTATAGTATTAACTGCTCTTTCGAAAAATTCATCGTTAACTATTAAAAATGTAAACATAAATTCATCAAGAATTGGGGTAATCAAAATTTTAAAAAAAATGGGTATTAAAATCCTTTTTAAAAATAAAAAAGAATATAAGGGTGAAATGATTGCAGATATCTTTGTATGCAGTGCAAAAAAAATTAAACCTATTAATTGTCCAACAAATTTAAATAGTGGAGCTATAGATGAATTTTTAGCAATTTTTTTAGTTGCCTCAAAAGCATCTGGTGTATCATTTTTCAGAAATTTGTCTGAACTCAACCAAAAAGAAAGTCCAAGGTTAGTGTGGGGTTCAAAATTACTTAATCAAATGGGAATAAAAAATATTATGACTAAAGACTCCATTAAGATATTTGGGAACCCTGAATTAGAAATCAATAAAAAGATTACAATCAAAAATTATCTTAAAGATCACAGAGTTTTCATGGTAAGTGTTATTTCTGCACTTTCATTTGGTGGTCATTGGAAGATTCATGATAAGGATTCCATTAATACATCATTTCCCTCCTTTTTGGATACAATTAAAGTTTTACAAAAATGAAAAAATCTAAAAAATATTTACTTAAAATTGCCATAGACTCTCCAGCGGCTGCAGGTGCAGGCACCTTAGCAAAAGCAATATCAAAAAATTATAACTTATTCTATCTTGATACAGGAAAAATTTATCGCTACATCGCTTTCCTTAAAATTAAAAATCCCAAAAAATTTAATTTAAAGTTTTTAAAAAGTAAGATCAAAAATCTAAATATTAAAAAACTTCATATTAAGGATCTGCTTTTGGATCATATTGGAACTTCTGCTTCTGTCATTGCTAAAAATACAAAAGTGAGAAAAATTGTTCATAATTTTCAGATTGATTGTGCATACAATCCACCAAAAAGATTTGATGGTTCGTGTTTAGATGGAAGAGACATAACATACAAAATTGTTCCTGATGCTAACTTTAAATTCTTTATCACTGCCAATGTAAAAACAAGAGCCACAAGAAGGTACAAGGAACTTAAAAAACTCAAAAAAAAAGTGAATTTCAATGATGTTTTAAAAAGTATTAAAAAACGTGATAAAAATGACTTTAAAAGAAAAATTTCTCCCCTTAAAAAAACAAAAGATTCAGTATTGATTAACACGACAAATTTATCTAAAAGGGCGTGTTTTTTAAAAATAAAAAAAATTATAGATAGGAAACTTAAAAATTGATGGAAATATATAAAGACTTAACAAATACAGCCTCCAAAGAGTTTGAAAAATTACTAAATAGCCAACTTTCAAAAACCCAAATTGAAGAAGGTAAAATAATTGAAGGTAAAATTAATAAAATAACTGAAAAATTTGTATTTCTTTTTGTTGAAGGACTTAAAAGTGAACCAGTTCTTGATATCAATGAATTAAAAAGCATGGGTCTTTCTGAAAAGATTAAACTTGGAGAAAAGATATCTGTACTATTGGAAAAAATTGAAGACAAAAATGGTGAAGTTCTTGTTTCTGCAAGTAAAGCGCAAAAAATTAAAGGTTGGGATAAACTAGTCGAAGCGTACGAAAAAAATGAACCTATCATGGGAAAGATTACATCAAAATGTAAAGGTGGATGTATAGTTGAACATATTGATACTGGATCATTAATGTTTTTACCTGGTTCTCAAATTAGTGATAAACCTCTTAAAGATATAAGTCACCTTATGAATGAACCTCAAAAGTTTGCTTTGATTAAGTTAGATAAGATTCGAGGAAATGCTTGTGTCTCAAGAAGGGAGATAATTTCCTCTTTTAAAAAGGAAGACAAGGCAAAGCTTGTAGCTAAATATAAAATTGGAGATATTATTAAAGGTGCTGAGGTAAAAGGATACAGCACTTTTGGTTGTTTCTTTAATGTAAATGGTGAACTAGATGTTTTAGTTCATTTACAAGAAATTTCTTATTCTAGGGTTAATCATCCTGATGAAGTGTTTAATATTGGTGAGAAACATGACCTTAAAGTTATATCTGTTGATATGGAAAAACTTCAGGTTGGCTGTTCAGTTAAACAATTATCACCTGATCCCTTCGAACATATAGAAAATTATGAATTGAAAAAAGTTTATAAAGTTAAAGTTGTAAAATTAATGGACTTTGGTGCTTTCTGTGAACTAGAGCCTGGACTTACAACTCTTCTTCATTCAAGTGAATTAAGTTGGACTAAAAAAAATATTTCAGCAAAAAAAATGTTTAAAGTAGGAGATGTCATTCCGTGCGTTATCACAGAAATTGATACAGAAAAGAGACGCGTGGCGATCTCACATCGATTAGCACACGAAAATCCTTTTGAAACTTTTGAAAAAAATTTTTCAATTGGTTCCGTTGTAGAGGGAGAAATTGTCAATAAAAATGATTATTCTCTATTTGTTAAAATTGGAGATTTAGATATTGATGCTTTTTTACATTGCAATGATTTGACATACTATAATAATGGTGAGGAAGAGTTATCAAAATATAAAAAAGGTGAAAAAATTAAAGTTAAAATTTTAGAGATAAAATCAAGTGAACAAAAAATTAGAGTAGGCTTGAGACAAACTAAACCAGATCCTTTTGATTGGTTTAAAGATAAAAAGGTAAATGAGACCATAACTGTTAAAATAATCTCAACAGATAATAAGGGCCTTCTGGTAAGACCAGAAAATTGCGAAATGGATTTTATTATCAAAAAATCCCAGATTGCTATTAATGCTGCTGATGCGCGGACGTCACGGTTCACGGGAGGAGAGAGAATAGATTGTGCTATAGCAGAATTAAATTTAGAGACTCGGAAATGCACATTAAGTATTAAACTTTTAGAGGAAATAGAAAAAAAAGAAGCTTTAGAAAAATTTGGGACTACAGAGGGGTCAGGTAAGTCACTACCTTTCAAAAGTCTAGCAGATGACTTAAAAAAAAAGGAAGACAACAAAAAATAAATTGGCTATTGTAAAATCAAAGCTTTTAAAACAACTTTCAGAAAATTATCCAAACTTTTTAAAAAAAGATTTAGAAAAGTTTACCAATATAATTCTGGGTGAAATTAAACAGGCAATTAAGCGTGGAGACCGTGTTGAATTAAGAGGTTTTGGTGTTTTTTCATCAAATATTCAAAATGCTCGAATTTCAAGAAATCCTAGAACCGGGGAGAAAGTAAATACACCACAAAAAAAAACAATTCACTTTAAAATGTCCAAGGAAATGTTTAAAAAATTAAATGATGAAAAAGAATAAAACATCAAAAGTATTTATTGCTTGTGATACCTCAAACATTAATCAAATTAAAAAAATCATCAAACATACAAAACCATATAATTTGATTCCCAAATTTGGATTGCAATTCTTTTACTCAAAAAATGGGAGAAAATTTATTGAAAATTATAAATCGGACTTCTTTCTTGATATAAAAGCATCAGATATTCCTCAAACAATTTCATCAGCTCTTTATTCATTGAAAGACTTAAAAAAAATTAAATATATAACTGTTATGGCTAGTGTAGGTTTAAAAGGATTAAAAGCTTTTCAAAAAGAAGCAAGTAAGATTAATAAGTCGATAATTTGCCTTGGGGTGACAATCTTGACTAGTCTTGATAATAAATCCTT
>MDSV01002709.1_pt1 | contig 17553 bp, 16 predicted proteins | sample 810851 | NCBI WGS metagenome assembly MDSV01 (sample SAMN05326640, study PRJNA326480) | marine metagenome | isolation source: seawater | place: Atlantic Ocean: North East | collected 2012 | reverse complement strand
ATTAGCAAAAACAAAAAAAATTAAATATTTTTTAATTAGCTTTGTTGATTTATTTGGTGTTTTAAGATCAAAATTAGTTCCAGCTCAAGCTATTGGAGAAATGCAAAAAAATGGAGCAGGGTTCGCAGGATTTGCTACTTGGTTAGATATGTCTCCTGCTGACACAGACATGTTTGCAATACCAGATCCTGATAGTTTAATTCAAATTCCTTGGAATAAAGAAGTTGGTTGGTTGGCCTCAGATTTATGGATGAATGGAAAACCTGTTAAAGCTTCTCCTAGGGTAATGTTAAAGGAGCAAATAAAAAATTTAAATAAAAAAAATTTAACAATGAAGTCAGGAGTAGAGTGTGAATATTTTTTAATTTCACAAAATGGATCAAGTATTGCGGACCCAAGAGATATTCAATCTAAGCCGTGCTATGATCAATCAGCCCTGATGAGAAGATATGATCTAATTAAGGAGATTTGTGATAGCATGATTGAAATGAATTGGAATCCTTACCAAAATGACCATGAGGATGCCAACGGTCAATTTGAAATGAACTGGGATTATGATGAATGCTTAATTACAGCTGATAGACATGTTTTCTTTAAATTTATGGTGAAAACTTTAGCTGAAAAGCATGGTTTGAGAGCTACATTTATGCCAAAACCGTTTGAAAATCTTACTGGTAACGGATGCCATGCACACATTTCTTTATGGAACGGAAAAATAAATAAATTCATAGACTCTTCAGACAAATTGGGCCTAAGTAGACTAGCATATAATTTTTTAGGTGGAGTAATGAACTTAGCACAACCATTATCAGCTTTTTTTAATCCTACAGTTAATAGCTATAGAAGAATAAATGCTCCACCAACTAAATCAGGAGCTTCTTGGTCTCCAAGTAGTATTTCTTATACTGGAAATAATAGAACTCATATGATTAGAGTTCCAGATCCAGGCAGATTTGAACTAAGGTTAATGGATGGTTCTTCAAACCCATATTTACTTCAAGCTGGTGTAATTGCCGCTGGACTTCATGGATTAAATAATAAAATCGATCCAGGCGAACCATTGACTTGCAACATGTATACTGATTATAAAAATTATCCAAATTTAAAAAAATTACCAGAAGATATAGATGACTCTCTAAACGAACTTGAAGAAAATAAAATACTTAAAGAATATTTTGGAGAAGATGTTATAAAAAGTTATATTAAATTAAAAAAAATGGAATTAAAAGATTTTTATCTTCACGAAAATTTTAATAAAACAGATCCGATCACAGATTGGGAAAAAAATAATACGCTTGATTGTTAAAATTTATGAAATCAATCTTGCAAAATGATCTTTGGACAATTTCTTCATTTATAGAAAATAAAAACTACAATTTTGATAAGAAAGAAATATTAAATAATTTACCAGTAGAATTTATAGATGATGCTATTAATTCTATATCCAAATGGGAGACATATGCCCCTACTCCATTAATTAGATTAAATAAATTGTGTAATGAATTACAATTAAAGGAAATTTACTACAAAGATGAAGACAAAAGATTTAATTTAAAGTCTTTTAAAGCACTTGGTGGAGCTTTTGCTGTAAATAAAATAGCAGATGAAAAAAAAAATGTAACTGTTTCTACCGCAACAGCTGGTAATCATGGAAGATCAGTTGCTTGGGGTGCTCAAAGATTAGGTCTAAATTGTAAAATATTTATAAGTGAGTTTGTAAGTGAATCAAGAGCAGCTGCAATGAGAAATTTAGATGCAGATGTAATACGAGTTAAAGGAAATTATGATGCATCTTTAAAAGAATGCATTAAACAATCAAAAAAAAATAATTGGGAAATAGTTCAAGATGTTTCCTGGGAGGGTTACAAAGAAGTGCCTAAGTTAATTATGGCTGGATATACGATTATGATTAAAGAAATTATAGATCAAATAAACAACGAGTCTATAACTCATGTTTTTTTACAAGCAGGTGTAGGTGGTATGGCTGCAGCAATGATAGCGGGGTTTGCTAAATTTTCAAACTATGTACCTAAATTTATAATTGTTGAACCAGAAAATGCAGACTGTGTTTTTAAAAGTATTCAAAATAATAGACCAACAACTGTTAATATTAAAAAAGAAACAATTATGGGTGGAATGTCTTGTGGAGATGTTTCTTCTGTAGCATGGGAGATCTTAAAGAAATCTTCAAATTATGGATTAACTATTACTGATAGTGCAATATCAACAGCAGTCGCAATGTTAGCTAGTGCTAGATTTTCAGATAAAAAAATTATTGGAGGAGAATGTGCTGTTCCTGGAATAATAGCGTTAATAAGCCTATTTAAAAATGCAGAATATATAAATAAATTAGATATAAATTCTGATTCTAAAATTTTATTATTTGGATGTGAAGGTCTAACAGATAGCACTATGTATAATAAATTATTAGATGATGGATTAAAAAAAATCTAATTTATATGACTAAAAAAGCAATAGTTTGGCTAAGAGAAGATCTGAGAATAGAAAATAATCCTGCTTTATCATTTGCAAGTCAAAATCATGAAATTGTATCAGCAATATATATCTATAATAATAAATATTTTGACAAAAAACGTGAAGCACAAAAATGGTGGTTATTTAAATCTCTATTGTCTTTTAAAGAAAATTTAGAAAAATATAATATTTCTTTAGAAATTTTATCGGGTGATGAGTTAGACATATTTTCTAAAATTAAAGAAAAAGATGATGTTACAATTTATTGGAGTAAAGTTTATGAACCAAGTATCATAGAAAAAGGAAAAAAAATAAGGGATATATTAATAAAAAATAAAATAAATTATAAATATTTTAAAGGAAATATTTTAATTGAATTTCAAGATGTAACGAAAGATGATGGTACACCCTTTAAAGTATTTACTCCTTTCTGGAAAAAAGCTGAACAAAACTATTTAGATAAAGTTCCTTCAAAAAATTATAAGTTAAAGAAATCTAAAAAAATAAATAATTTATTTTCTGAGTCTATAGATGCTAATGAAATTTTACCAAAAAAAAATTGGTATAAAAAATTTGATAAGTATTGGAATCCATCTGAGCAAGAGGCAAAAAAATATTTACAAAAATTAATTGAAAAAAAAATTAAAGATTATGGAGATAATAGAGATTTTCCATCTATTGATGGTACATCAAAGTTATCACCTTTTTTAAAGCATGGTCAAATACATGTAGAAACTATTTGGAATAAGTGTCAGGAAATGGAAACAAAAGGTAAAGGTTTTAGAAAATATATCAATGAACTTGGTTGGAGAGAGTTTTCTCATAGCTTAATTAACTACTTCCCAGAAATGCTTAAAGGAAATTTAAGAAAAGAATTTGATAATTTTCCATGGGTAAAAAATCAAAAACATTTAGATATGTGGAAAAAAGGTATGACCGGTTATCCTATAGTTGATGCTGGAATGAGGGAATTATATGAAACTGGATGGATGCATAATAGAGTTAGAATGGTTGTGGGGTCTTTTTTAGTAAAACATTTAAGAATTCATTGGGTTGAAGGCGAAAAACATTTTAGAAACTGTTTGATGGATTTTAATGAAGCTAATAATGTTGCTCAATGGCAATGGGTTGCAGGTTGTGGAGCTGATGCAGCGCCATATTTCAGAATATTTAATCCCATACTACAAGGTGAAAAATTTGATAAAGATGGAATTTATACGAAGAAATGGGTTCCAGAACTTAAAAATATGCCAAATGAGTTCTTGCACAAACCTTGGGAACTAGAAAAAAAATATCAAGAAGAACTTAAGATTATAATAGGAAAAGATTATCCTTCACCTATAGTAGATCATGTAGCTGCAAGAAATGCAGCTCTTGTTGCTTTTCAAAGTCTTAAAAAATAAATCTATTTTTTTGTTTTGAAGTCAATACCATACTCTGATCTAGGTCCACTTCTCAAACCATATGGTCCTGCAAAAAATAATGTTAATGGTTTAGTTCCAGGTTTTAAATCAACTCTATGAAGATTATTTGCTGATCTAAAACCAAAATATCCTGCTGGTCTCCAATATTTTCCAGTTTTTAATGTTTCCCAATAACCATCTCTTAGAATAATAGTAAAAAAAGGAAATGGGTGGTTATGAACACCCTCTCCATGGTCATCTTGTAGCATTTCATGAATTAAAATATTAAATGGAAACCACCTAGGTCTATGTCTTAATAAAAGATAGTATCTATTCATCCATGGTTTAGCATCAATATATTTTGGATGAGAAGGACCTCTATCAAGAACTACTTTTTTTCGTCCTAATTTATCAAGTAATTTTAAAAACATTTTAATTTATTTTTACGATACCATTATCTTTAACTATATATAAATTTTGGTTTAAAATAAATGGTCTTGAGATCTGAGCATTATCAATTTTAATTGATGATTTTGTTTTTCCTGATGAAATATCAATTATCAAAAGTCGACCTTTATTTGTCGTTAAATAAATATCATTTATTCCTACGATAAAACCCACTGGAATAATATCATTCTTATTTTTTTTCCCCATTATAAATCCAATAGGATTGAGTTTACTTTTTTCTTTCTTTTTTGAAATTTTTTTACGATATTTTTTAAATAAATCTGTAATTCTAATAATATTTCCATTTTTATAATTAGTTACAACTAAAAAACCTTCCATTGTTACAGTAAAAATATAATCATCTATAAGTGTTGATCTTAAACTTGAATTAATTTTTTGTTTCCAATTTAACAGGCCGGACCTTACATCAAATGAGAAAAGTTCATTTTTATTATTAGAAAATATTAAAGTATTCCTTGAAAAAATTATATCAGAATTTTTTAGAAAAAATAAATCTTCATATAAAGTACTTCTTTGAGTTGGTGTTTGCCAAATTAAATTTCCAGACTCTATATCAACTCCTGTAATATCACCTATAGAATTAGTAAAATAAACTTTTCCATCAACAACAACTAATGAATTTTTTTTTTGAGATCTAATAAGAGATTTATCAGTTTTAATTTTCCAAACCTCATTACCATCTTTTAAAGAAAAACTTTTTAGAACATTGTCAAAATCAACAACAAAAAATTTATCTTTATCCACTTTAATTTGAGAGTTAAATGGAGCTGTGTTATTTTTTGACCACAACAATTCTCCTGTATTGATATCTAAAGCATAATATTTTGCTATACTATCAGCTACTATCAAAATTTTAGAATTATTTCCAAAAGATAAAATAGGTTTTAATTTTTTTTCTCGTTTATTATAAAAATTTTTTTTCCAAATCAATTTAGAAAATTTGTCAAATTTGAGTATTGATCCTTTATTATCAAAAAAAATTATATCTTCTTTGTGAAAAATTATATTAGGTTCAAATTGATTAAAATTATCAATTTTAGAAAATCTAAATTTTGATATTTTTTTCAATTCACCTGCATAATTAATACGACCATTATTATTATCAAAATTATTTATAAAACTATTATTTTGTGGATTTGAAATTAATCTTATTTTTAGTGTTGGATTAAATTCTTTTTCAGATACTCTTTCTTCTTTAAATAGCTGTTTTATTTTTTTTTTTGAAACTTCTTCTTTTGTAATTTTTTGAGTTTTTGTCCATAAACCAGATTTTGTGTCTAGTGAACATCCATATATAATAATACTAAATAAAAAAATACTTAGTATTTTATTCACTGAAATCTCTTTTAATACGCTTTTGCGCTTCTTGCTTAATCTGCATATTTCCATCTTCTAAATTCAAAATCTTGTCAAAAAATTCTTTTGATTTTACTTTTTCTTTTTTTGAATAAAAATATTCTGCCATAAGATATAAAGAATGTGATTTCCACACACTTTTAGAATTTAAAATAGGACTTAGAATATTTAATAAATTATTTTCTGTCTCAAATTCTGAATTAAATAATGCTTTTTTATAAATTATCAAATTTTTAATTTCTTTTTCAAATTTTATTTCATCTATTAAAATATCAAATAATTTATTAATCTCTTCATTTGAAATTTTAATGTCATTATCAATTAAAAAATAAAGTGCTAGCGGTGAATATGTTTTATCCTTAGAATTTATTATTTCGATAAATTTATTCTTAGCACCTTGTTTATTTCCTGAAATAAAATCTATTGATGTAAGATTATATTTCTCAGCTATCTTTATTTTTTTGTTTTCTCTAATTTCTAGATAAGTAAAATATATAAAAATAAAAGAAATGAATATCGAAAATAAAATTATCAATTTTTTTTTATTTTCTTTTAAAAAATTTATAATTTTTTCTTTTCTAGTATTATTATTAATTATTGTAATTTCTTCATCCATTTTTAAATCATGTTCCTTAAAACATATTGAAGTATTCCGCCATTTTTATAATATTCAAGTTCATTTTTAGTATCGATTCTACATAGTGTATTTATTTTTTTTATTTCTCCAGAAGAATATTTTATTTCAACGGAAACTTGATCAGAAGGTTTAATTCCATCTTCAAGTTTAATAATACTAATTAATTCAGATCCAATCAAATTTAAGTTCTTTCTATTCATATTATCTATAAATTGAAGTGGTAAGATTCCCATACCAATTAAATTTGATCTATGAATTCTTTCAAAACTTTCAGCTATAACAACTTTTACACCAAGTAACTTAGTTCCTTTTGCAGCCCAGTCCCTGGATGAGCCAGTTCCATATTCTTTTCCTCCTATTACAATTAAGTCAGTCCCCCTTTTTTTATACTCAGAAACAGCTTCATATACTGGCATAATTTTTTCTTCGGGGTATAATTTAGTAAAACCACCTTCGGTTCCTGGAGCCATTTCATTTCTGATTCTAATATTTGCAAATGTTCCTCTCATCATCACTTCATGATTTCCACGTCTAGATCCATATGAATTATAATCTTTAGGTAAAATTTGATGTTCCATAAAATATTCTCCTGTTGGACTATCTTTTTGAATATTTCCAGCAGGAGAGATGTGGTCTGTTGTAACCATGTCACCTAAAATCAATAAAGGTCTTGCATCCTTTATTTCTTTAAAACCCTCTGGTTTATCTGGTAAGTTATCAAAAAAAGGTGGTTTCTTTACATATGTTGATCCAGAGTCCCAATTATAAATACTAGTATTTTCTGTCTTTATTTTTTGCCACTGTTTAGGACCTTCTGAGACATTAGAATATCTTTTAATAAACATTTCAGCATTTAACGCTTCTCTTAAAGTATCTTCAATTTCTTTATTTGAAGGCCAAATATCTTTTAAATATACTTCTTTACCATCTTTGTTTTTTCCAATTGGTTCTTTATATAAATCAAACTCCATATGTCCGGCTAACGCGTATGCAACAACAAGCGGTGGTGAGGCTAAATAATTTGCCTTGATATGTGGTGAAATACGTCCTTCAAAATTTCTATTTCCGGACAAAACTGATACTGCAAAAATATTATCTTTTTGAATAGAATTAACAATATTTTCAGGTAGCGGACCTGAATTTCCTATACATGTTGTGCAACCATAACCAACCAAGTTAAATCCTAACTTGTCTAGAAATATATTTAATCCTGCTTTTTCCAAGTAATCAGTTACCACTTGTGATCCTGGTGCCAAAGATGTTTTAACCCATGGCTTAGTTTGTAATCCAAGTTCTACAGCTTTTTTTGCCAATAAACCTGCGCCTATTAAAACATTTGGGTTAGAAGTATTAGTACAAGAAGTTATTGCGGCAATTAATATTGATCCATCTTTAATTTCGTAATCTGTTCCTGAAACTTTTGAAATATTTTTTTTATTTCTCTGTGTTATATCTTTAAAAGCTTTTTTAAATTCTGTGGAAGCTTCAGTTAATAAAACTTTATCTTGCGGTCTTTTTGGCCCTGAAATAGTTGGAACAATAGATGACATGTCTAATGAAACAGTATCTGAAAACTCAATATCATCACTTGCCCATAAACCTTGTTCTTTTGCATAATTTTCAACAATAGATACTGTTTTTTCATTTCGTCCTGAAAATTTTAAATATTTTAGAGTTTCCTCATCAATGGGAAAAAAACCACACGTAGCTCCATACTCAGGGGCCATATTCGCAATTGTAGCTCTATCAGCAAGAGTTAAATTTTTTAAGCCCTCTCCATAAAATTCAACAAATTTTCCTACAACACCTTTGTCTCTTAACATTTTTACAACCGTTAAAACTAAATCTGTAGCTGTTGTGCCCTCTGGCATCTTATTAGTAACCTTAAATCCTATAACTTCCGGTATTAACATAGAAATTGGTTGTCCCAACATTCCTGCTTCAGCTTCAATACCGCCTACACCCCACCCAAGAACTGAAAGTCCATTTACCATTGTTGTATGGCTATCTGTGCCAACTAATGTATCTGGAAATAAATAATTTTCTTCTTTATATTTTTCACACCACACTACTTTTGACAAATATTCTAGATTTACCTGATGACATATACCAGTTCCAGGAGGAACAATTCTAAAATTATTAAATGCTTGTTGTCCCCATTTTAAAAATGAATATCTTTCTCCATTTCTTTGAAATTCTATATCTACATTTTTATCAAATGAGTCTTTATTAGCAAATTTATCTACTTGTACGGAGTGATCTATTACCAAATCAACGGCTGAAAGAGGATTGATAGTATTTGGGTCTTTATTCTTTTCTTTAACAGCCTCTCTCATAGCAGCAAGATCTGCAACAGCAGGTATTCCTGTGTAATCTTGCAATAATACCCTGGCTGGTCTGTAAGCTATTTCAGTCGTAGATTTTTTTATTTCTAACCAATCTTTGATTGCATCTATTTGTTTTTTTGTAACTGATAAATCATCTTCATATCTAAGTAAATTTTCTAATAAAACTTTTAAAGATTTTGGAAGTCTTGAAATGCCCTTTAGACCATTTTTTTCTGCTTCTGTTAATGAGTAATATTTATATTCTATATTATTAATATTAATAGTTTTTAAAGATTTATAAGAATTTTTATTTCCTGGTTTCATTTAATTTAGATATAGAAGCCTATTATACAAACAATAAGTAGCATGGACATAGCATAATTAAAACGTTTTATGAAATCATTATTTGTCGCAAATTTCCTCAAAAATTTACCAAAAAAAGTCCAAGTGGTAATACTAAAAAAAGCTGTAAAAGAACAAACAATTATTACTGTTAAAGAACTGCTCATGTAATCTTCTTCCCTAACAAATTTTGAAATTAGTGTAATTCCAGCCATTACTCCTTTTGGGTTTACAAATTGAAATAAAAAGGTGTCTAAAAATTTTACTGGATTAATTTTACTTGTACCAGATTTGTTATTAGAAAATGAAATTTTGTAAGCTAGATATATTAAAAACAAAGTTCCAAGAATTCTAATAAATTCCTGAATAATTGGATATTTTATAAAAGTTGATATTAATACAAAATTAATCAAAATAACTAATATTGTATAACCTAACCCTACACCTAAAATTAATGGTATAGTTTTTTTTATTCCAAAATTAAATCCTGAATATGAAGCAACTGCATTATTAGGTCCTGGCGTAAAACCTAAGGAAAAAGAAATACCAATTAATAATAATAATTCTGGATGCATTTAATTTAAGCAACAGGAAGACCATTTTCAGAGTCTTGAGATGGGTGAAGCAATATAACTTTACCGTCTTTATCAATAGAGCCTAAAATTAATACCTGTGAAACTATACCAGCTATATTTTTTTCAGCAAAATTACAAACACCAACAACTTGTTTTCCTTTTAAATTATCCTCATTATAATAATGTGTAATTTGAGCTGAGGATTGTTTTATCCCAATTTCTTTACCAAAATCTACCTCTATTACTAAAGAAGGTTTTCTAGCTTTTTCATTTTTTTTAACAGACACTACAGTTCCAACTCTAATATCTACCTTATCAAAGATATCGTAGGTTATTTGTTCTTTCATAAATTTAATATATAATAGAAAAAAAATATGAGTACAGAAAATAATATAGATCAATTATTTGATAATTCTTTAAAAATTTTAAGCAAATTAATTGCTTTTAGAACAATTTCAGGTGAAGATAATAATTCTTTAATCAATTATTGTGATGAAATTTTAAAAAACCTAGGGGCCACTTCATTTAAAACATTTGATAGTGAAAAAAAAAGAGTAAATCTTTTTGCGACATTAAAAGCAAAACAAAAAAATGGTAAAAAACCAATAATTTTATCAGGACATACAGATGTTGTTCCAGTTTCAAAAAGTTGGAGTACTGATCCTTTCAAAGCAACTATAAAAGGAGATAAGCTTTATGGAAGAGGTGCCTGTGATATGAAAGGTTTTATAGCTTGCACCTTAGCGTATGCTCCAATTTATTCTAAAGCTAATTTAGATCGAGATATACACTTTTCATTTACGTTTGATGAGGAAACTGCTTGTCAGGGGGCTCCTTTATTAATTAAAGAATTAAAAAAAAGAGGTATCAATAATGGTATCTGTATAGTTGGCGAACCAACTAATATGAAGATTATTGATGGCCATAAAGGATGCTACGAATATACAACTTATTTTGAGGGATTGGCTGGGCATGGCTCAGCTCCAGAAAAAGGTGTAAATGCAGTTGAGTACGCAACAAAATATATAAATAAACTTTTAGAATTAAGAGAAGTTTTAAAAAATAAAACACCTAAAGATTCTATTTTCAGCCCACCATATACAACTCTTCAGATTGGAGGTATTTCTGGAGGTATAGCAAGAAATGTTATCGCTGATAAATGTAAAGTTGATTGGGAATTAAGACCAGTAATTAAAGAAGATGGTGTATTTGTTAATTCTGAAATGGACAAATTTGTTAAGGAAAAATTATTACCAGAAATGATTAAAGTTTATCCAAAATCTAAAATAGAAAAAGAAATTATCGGAGAGATTATTGGATTTGATAGAGAAAAAAAATCTGATGCTTGTGAATTAGTTTCTAGTTTAACAGGAGATAACTCTAGAGAAGTTGTTTCTTTTGGAACTGAGGCTGGCTTATTTCAAGAAATAGGAATTAGTACTGTTGTCTGTGGACCAGGATCTATTGAACAAGCTCATAAAGTTGATGAATATATTGTTTTAGATGAAATAAAAAAATGTTTACATTTGCTTGATGGAATCAAGAAAAATTCAATAATTAATTAATTATTCCAACCACTCACTGCTTTAACTTCTAAATATTCCTCTAAACCTAATTTTCCAGCTTCACGTCCTATACCTGAATGTTTGTACCCTCCAAAAGGAGCATCTGGTGCTAGACCTGCTCCATTTATATCAACCATTCCTGACCTAAGTTTTCTAGCAACTCTATTAGCTTTTTTTTGATCTTGAGTTTGTATAAAATTTAATAGTCCATAAGGAGTATCATTAGCTATTGAAATTGCTTCCTCTTCAGTTTCGAAAGGTATGATTGATAAAACTGGTCCAAATATTTCTGTTCTTGCAATTTGCATTTGGTTATTTACATCTGCAAAAGCTGTGGGTTTAACAAAATAACCCTTTTCTAAACCTTTAGGTTTTCCTGTTCCACCAGCAACTAATTTAGCTCCTTCATCTATTCCCACTTGAATTAAGTTTTGAATCTTGTCAAATTGTGTTTTTGAAACTACCGGTCCAATATGATCTCCTTCTTTAGTAGCTACGTCAACTTTCATTGAGTTAGCAAAATTTTTAACTCTTTCAACAGTTTCTGAATATATTGATTTTTCAACTAACATTCTTGTTGGTGCATTACAAGACTGTCCTGTGTTTCTAAAACATCTTAAGGCACCTCTTTCAACTGCTTCTGGATCTGCATCTTTAAAAATAATATTTGCACCTTTGCCACCTAGTTCTAGACTAACTCTTTTAAAATCATTGGCGGCGTTTTGAGAAATTAAAGCTCCTGCTCTAGTAGAACCAGTAAATGATACCATATTTACATCTGGATGACTTGTTAAAGCATTTCCTGTAATTGCTCCATCTCCATTAATTAAATTAAATACACCTTTTGGTAATTTAATTTCATCTATCATTTCTGCTAATATCATTGAAGACAAAGGTGCTATCTCTGATGGTTTCAATACCATTGTGCAACCTGCTGCTATTGCAGGAATTACTTTTAAGCAAACTTGGTTCATAGGCCAATTCCATGGAGTAATTAACGCACAAACTCCCTTTGGTTCATGCAAAATATTATTATTAGGAGCATGTTCTCCTAAAATTTTTTCAAAAGTATATTCTTTTAAAACTCTAATATAAGATTTTATGTGACTAGCTCCTGTTCCAGCTTGTAACTGTGTTGAAAAATCAATAGGAGCGCCCATTTCAAGTGAAATAGCTTTAGCCATATCTGACCATCTTTTTTTATAAAGACTATAAAGAGATTCTAAATATTTTAATCTTTCTTCTTTCGATGAAAATGCCCAAGTTTCAAAGGCTTTAGTAGCCGCACCTACTGCATCATTAACATCTTCTACTCCTCCCAAAGATATTACTGCACACTCTTGTTCAGTTGAGGGATCAATTACTTTATAGTCATTTGATTTTTTTGGTGAAACCCATTTTCCATTAATATAAAATTTTTTTTTATCTAACATTTTGAAAAAATATATTATCTTTTAACTTTTGCAAACAAATTAGTTAATTCATAAACGATTGTAGCAGCAGCTAAAGAAGTCACTTCTGCATGGTCATATGCTGGTGAGACTTCTACAACATCTGCTGAAATCAAGTTTAATCCTGATAAACTTCTAATAACATTAACCATCTCTCTAGTAGTCATACCAGCAATCTCCGGCGTACCTGTCCCTGGTGCAAAAGCTGGATCTAAAACATCAATATCAATTGAAAGATATAAAGGATTGTTACCAACTCTTTTTTTAATTCTCTCTGCTATTTTTTCTGTCCCTTGTGTTTGAAATTCATCACAATGAATGATTTTAAACCCAAAACTTTCATCATTCTTTAAATCGTCTCTACTATAAAGTGGTCCTCTTATTCCAACATGCATAGAGGCATCGTCTAAAAATAAATTTTCCTCTCTTGCTCTTCTAAATGGTGTTCCATGTGTATAAGGAGCTCCAAAATAAGTATCCCAAGTATCTAAATGTGCATCAAAATGAACTAGGGCTACTGGACCATTGTTAATTTTGTTAATTGCCTTTAACAATGGAAATGCAATCGTATGATCTCCACCTAAACTAATTATTCCGCCTACTTTATTTAAAAGTTCTGTAGCACCGATTTCTATCTGTTTAATAGCTTCATCAATGTTAAATGGATTACAAGTTATGTCACCAGCGTCCGCCACTTGTTGTACCTTAAAAGGTTCAACATCATAGCTTGGATGATAATTTGTTCTTAAATGTCTTGAAGCTTGTCTTATACTTTGGGGACCAAATCTTGCACCAGGTCTATAACTAGTACCTGCATCAAAAGGAATTCCAACAATAGCAACATCACAACTTTTAACATCCCTTAACTCTGGAAGTCTAGCGAATGTAGAGGGGCCCGCAAATCTAGGAACTTTTGTACCACTTACTGGTTGAATAGGATTTTTGTTTCTCTCTTTTTTCATCCGAAAACAACAAATAAAATTAACACTATCCAAAAAAAACCGTAATAGTAAAAAATATATTTTCTTGCGAAAAGATTTGGAATAGAATCTTTGTTGTTAGTTTTTTTCATTTGCTGTAAAATGTATCACATTCTATCAAATTGGAATATCTTCAAAATTAATATTTATGAACTTTTTTAGACTGATTTTACTGTTTTTTATTTTTTTAACACCGATTGAAGCTAACACTATTTATAATTTAATTAAAATTCCCAATTTAGAGATATATCAGATTAATACTAAAAATAAGCTCAAATATTTCTATGCAGAAAAACCTTTCAGGTTAGGTGTTAAAAAAAACATTATTTGTTTAAATTCAGATAAAAAAATTTTAGATACAAAATATAAGATAGTTAGTAAAAATTTAGATATTTATAGTCAGAGTTTTCTAAAAAAAATTAATCTTAAATACATTGTTATGTGCGAAAATTTATCAATTTCAGGAATAAATACAGCAGGAATTCCAGATAATATTATGAAAACATTAATATTAGATATTAAATTTAATGAAAAATATTTCGAGAGAGTAATACACCATGAATTATTTCATATAATTTTTGATACTCATAAAAACTATTTTGATATAAATGAATGGATAAAACTTAATAGTAAAGATTTTGAATATGCTGAATGTTCAACTTGTTCTGAAAGATTAGGTCTTAATACGTATAAAGATACCAATGGATTTTTTACTGAATATTCCAAATCTACAGCTTCAGAAGATATGGCAGAAGTTTTTTCACATTTAATAGCAAAAATAGAAACTGTTAATAATGATCCTATTCTTGAGCAAAAAAAGAAATATATAAAAAAGAATATATTGAAAATTGATAAAAATTTTAAATTTTAATTTATGATCAAAAAAATTAAAGCTTCAATATTTGAAAAAATTATTTTAATTTTTTTAATAGTATTAGGAATTTTTTCTTTAAGTTTTTATATTGTGATAAAAAACAAATGTTTATTTGTAAAAAACTATACAGTTCAAGATATGCAGTTTAAAAATCCCCAGAATATAGCAATACTAAATGTTCCATGCGGAAACGTAATTATAGAACTTTACCCTAATGTTTCTCCGAATGGTGTTGATAGATTTAAAACATTAATTAAATCTAATGCTTATGATAACGTTGCGTTTCATAGAGTAATTGAAAATAAACTAGTTCAAGCTGGTGATTTAGAATTTGGTAAAAAAGATAAATTAGATTATGGTAAAATAGGAACCGGTAAATCTGGATTAGGAACTATTAAATCTGAACTTGATGGAGAATTTAAATATACAAAAGGAAGTGTTGGTTTAGCTAGATCATTTAAAAACGACACAGAAGATAGTCAATTTTTCATAATCCTTCAAGATGAACCATTATTTGAAAATGAATATACTCCTGTAGGTAAGGTCCTGTATGGTTTAGATGTTTTAAAAAAAATCAAATATTCTAATAATTCAGAATATATTTTGCGACCTGATTTTATTAATTTTTTCAAAATGCTTAACTAGGATTTTAATCCTCATCCTCATCTTCCTCTCTCCAATTTTTTTCGTACATTAACCAAGCAGCATATATAACTGAAAATGTTCCAACAATCATACCATAATCAAACCCTGTTTGCTTATCATATAAGTACCAGCCCAATTGAGTTGCTCCTATAGGTGGAACTGTAAGTAACAACATAAGAACAGCAATTCTGTAAGGATATTTTGGTTTTTTCATTATTATAGTCTGAAGAATAATCTTTTTAATTATCTATTTATGCCACGAAGTCTTTCTGATCTTCTTCTTAATAATTCTGCACTAACTAAAATTAAAGTTGACATAATAATCAAACAAGTTGCAACAGCCAATATTGTTGGACTTAATTGTTCTCTTAAACCAACCCACATTTGAATAGGTATAGTAGTGTTCTCTAATCCTGCTAAAAATAGTACTACTACAACTTCATCAAATGATGTGACAAACGCAAATAAAGCTCCTGATATCACTCCTGGGGTAATTAAAGGTAGTGTTACTTTCATAAATGTATTAACTGGATTACTTCCTAAACTTGCTGCTGCTCTTGTTACACTATGGTCAAAACCTGTTAGTGTAGCTGTAACAGTTATTACAACAAATGGAGTACCTAAAATAATATGTGAAAGAATAATCCCAGTATGAGTTGCTGCCAAACCTACTTTTGCCATAAAGAAAAATATTGCAGTTCCAGAAATAATTAGCGGAACAATCATAGGAGAAATTAATAATGCCATAAATGCTGCCTTGTAAGGCATATGTCTACTACTCAATCCTAGTGCTGCAACAGTTCCAAGTACCGTTGATCCTATTGTTGCAAAAAATGCTATTATTAAACTATTTTTAGTTGCTAGACCCCAAGGATTTTTTGTTCCCCAAATCATATCTTCATACCACCTCAATGAAAATCCATCTGGGTCTAAAGCTAACATTTTTTCTGAAAAATGAATGTATTGTTCAGCGTTAAATGATAGTGGAAGAATTACAAACAAAGGTGCAATTAAAAAGAAAAATACTAGACCACAAATGGTTAAATAAGTGTAATGCCATATTCTATAATTTAAAGGTGTGTAATTTGGTAATGACATAAATTATCCTAGTTTAATATTATCTATTCCTACTAATTTATTATAAACCCAGTAAATTGTTAAAACTCCTACTAACAACATAGTCCCGAGAGCTGAAGCAAACGCCCAATCTAAAGAACTTTTCATATGATATGCTATTGTGTTACTTATTAGTGACCCACTAGCCCCACCAACTAAAGCAGGTGTAATATAGTAACCTATAGCTAAAATAAAAACTAATAAGCACCCTGCTCCTATTCCTGGAATCGTCAAGGGAAAATAAACTTTTGCAAACGCAACTAAAGGTGTTCCACCCAATGATTTACCAGCTCTCATTAAACTTGGAGAAATAGTCTTCATCACACTATAAAGAGGCAATACCATAAAAGGTAATAAAATTTGAGTCATTGCAACAAATGTTCCAACAACATTGTACATTAATTCTGGTCTACTATCGTCTGCTGCTATTCCTAGCCATACAATCAAATCATTTATTGGCCCTTGCTGCTGGAGCAAAACCATCCAACTTGAAGTTCTAACTAATAATGATGTCCAGAAAGGAAGCAATACACAGATCATAAGTAAATTACTATATTTCATCGGTAAAGTAGCTAACAAATGAGCAATTGGATAAGATAAAACAAAACAAAAGATAGTGACCCAGAAAGCAACATTCAAAGTTCTCATCCACAATATCTTATGTATTTGTCTGTCTTGATCTACTTGGACTATGTTTCTTTGATCATCAAATTTTAAATCCATACCTTTTAAATATTTTGCGTATGACCAATTTGGAGCAGTGTTTTTTAAAGCTGTCCAATATTCAATCTTGTTCCATATTTTATGAGTAGCCATAAATTGTTCTTTATAGTTACCTTTTTCAAATTTTTTAATTTTTCTATTTGTCTTTTTTAATCCACTACTAAATCCAGATTTTTCATAGTTCAATCTAGCATAAAGTTTTCCTGAAGTTTTATTCATCGCTAGCGGATAGAAATCATTATAAAATGCTTCATATACTTTTTCATCAGGTAATTCTTTTCCGTCCCATTTTTCTAATGCTATAAATGTATTTGGAAGCATTTTTGTAATCATTCGATCATCAACACTTCTAAAAAGCATGTCTCCAATCGGCATAACATAAGTAATAAAAATAAATAAAAATAAAGGAGCAACTAACAGAACTGCTCTAATCTTATTTTTTCTTTCAGCTTTTTTTAAGCTGACTTCTAGTGGTAAACCGTCTGATGATAATATTTGTTCAGTGCTCATAATAAAAAAGGGCGGCTACATAATAACCGCCCTTTAAATAAAATAAAAGTTTAATCTATAAAATAAATTATAGACCAGCTTTCATAGCTTCCCATTTCTCACCGAT
>MDSV01136700.1_pt1 | contig 17556 bp, 19 predicted proteins | sample 810851 | NCBI WGS metagenome assembly MDSV01 (sample SAMN05326640, study PRJNA326480) | marine metagenome | isolation source: seawater | place: Atlantic Ocean: North East | collected 2012 | reverse complement strand
GGCTTTTTGGTGGGCGTGATAAGAATTGAACTTATGACCTCTTCGATGTCAACGAAGCGTTCTACCACTGAACTACACGCCCTGAAATTTTAACATATAATAATTTCAATATTGTAAATATTTTTTTAATATAAGTTTTTTTAAAAAAAATTGTTGCTTTGTTAAATTAAGTCCTTTTTTTTCTAAAATAACTTTATTTCTTTTTATCCATTTTTTCAATTCGTCTATATGTTTACTAATTTTTTTAGTTGAAAAATTTTCTCCATGCACTCTATAGGTAGCTAAGACCTTGTTTAAATAACCAATTTTATGATTTAAACTTAAATTAATAAAAAAATCAAAATCTCCAATTATTTCATAATTTTTATTAAAAGATTTTTTTTTAAAAATAGATTTTTCAAGCATTACAGTGAGAATACCTAAATCATAATTATTTAAAAGATTTTGAGTTGTAATATTCGTTTTTTTTTCTTTAATAAATTTTTTTTTTTTATTTTTTTTTTGATAAAATAATTGCAAATTTGAATAACAAATTTTTATTTTCTTATTACTTAAAAAATTTACTTGCTCTTTGATCTTTTTTGTATGCCATAGATCATCAACATCTAAAAAGGTAATGTATTTACCCTTAGCTTTTTTGATAGCTAAATTTCTTGACTTATAAAGAGTATTATATCTTTTTGAATAAAAATATTTAATTCTTTTATCTAAGAAATATTTACAAATTTTTTTACTATTGTCTGTTGAATTATTGTCCCAAAAAATTAATTCCCAATTTTTATAGGATTGTTTAATAACGCTTTTTATACTCTCAGATAAAAATCTTTCCCCGTTAAAACAATTCATTATTATGCTCACTTTAGGTTGTTTGAATTTCATTTGACTAAAAAATTATTAGAAATTTTTAAATTTATTTTTTTTGTAAATATTTTGTAATTCTTCTCTGTCTCTCTTAACATCCATACATTTCCAGAATTTATAATGTTTATAAGCACATAACTGCTTAAGTTTAGTTGCTTTCTCTAATGGCCATTTCTCAAGAATTTCTCTATCACCTCTGATAAATTTAAAAAATTTATGATTGGCAACAAAAAAACCACCATTTATCCAACTATTAGTTGTTTGTGGTTTTTCTTTAAAAGATTTTACCTTGTTGTCTTTAATTAGAATTTCACCGAACCTAGCTGGAGGTCTCACAGCTGTAACAGTTATAATTTTCTTATTTTTTAAATGAAATCTTATTAGCTTTTTAATATTTACATTAGAAATACCATCACCATATGTAAACATAAAATTTTCTCCCTTATTTATATACTTTGAGACTCTTCTCAATCTTCCACCTGTCAAAGTTTTTAAACCGGTATCACAAATATTTATCTTGCAATTTTTTCCGTTAATTTTTGACTTGAATTCTTCACCTTGTTTTTTAAAATTTTTAAAATATCTTTTAACGATATAGCTTTTATATCCAGCAGCGATTATGAAGTCATTAAAACCAAATTTTATATAGTGACTCATAATATGGATAATAAGGGGATATGGACCAATCTTTACCATAGGTTTAGGTATTGATTGTGTATACTCTGATAAACGCGTTCCAAAACCACCTGCTAAAATTACTACTTTCATAAAATTTACTTTATCCAATGATAATTAAAATATTCATCATCATAATTTTTTCTTAACATTTCTTTTTCGTCATGTGGTATACTAATACAATTTGCAACTATAGACTCAGACTTATCTAGCCCAATAAATCCATTCCATACTAATTGAGGAATTTTTATTAAAAAATAATCATTTGGAGTCAAAATATATTCCTCATATTTACCAAAAGAATTACTATTTTTCCTATCATCAAATATTACTAATCTTACTTTACCTTTAATGCATACATAATTTAAAACTGCTCTTTTATGTAAATGCCAAGCCTTTATTGAATTATAAAAAATAGTTGAAAAGTAAATTTCGCCAAATTTTTCAAATGATTTTGAGTCGGATCTGAGCATTGGTAATATACTTCCACGATGATCGCTGATTTTCTCAATTTTAGTAATATTCACACCTTCGATCGATCCCCTAGTAAATTTTTTCATTTTATTCCGTAACTTTTAATAGTTTTTTTTAAAGCTAAATTAAAATTTGTAAAATTAAAATTCGGATAATTTTTTTTAAATAAAAAACCTGAATTTATTAATTTTGAATTGTCAAATTTTTTACAAATAACTAAATAATTTTTTATTTTATTTTGAGTAAATAAACTTATTTTATTTAAAATTGATCTTAATGTTACCCAATTTTCATTGGTTATATTCAATAAATTTAATTTAAAAAAGTCTTTCTTGAGTAGGTAATGAAAGACAAATCTGTTGAAATCCTCAATATAAAGATAGTCTCTGATTTGATTTCCTAAATTCACTTTAAATTTTTCCTCATTTTTAACACTATTAAAGATTGTTCCTAAAAAACGTAAGTTATTATCATTAGGTCCAAACATTAAGCTCGGACGTAGCCATATATAATCAATTTCTTTGTTTTTTAATCTTTTTTTAACATATTTAAAAGATTTTAATTTGTATCTACCGTAAGAAGAGGTCGGCTTTTCTTTAAAACTTTCTTTAAATGGTCTTTTTGAAATACCATATTCTTCTATTGAGCCAACAAAAATAATTTTTTTTAAATTTTTGCAATTTTTAATATTTGTTATTAAGTTTACAACTGGCTTATAAGTATTTCTTATCTGCATTTTATTTTCATAATTTGTGGAAATTCCAGACACAGTTCTTGCTGCAAGGTGTATGACATAGTGGGGATTTGTTAAAATTAAAAGTTGCTTAAACTTTTTAGATTTTGAAAGATCAAATTTTTCTTTATCATCATTTAGAATAATTAACTTTTTTTTTCTCTTTAAATATTTAGTCAGGCTGCTTCCAACAAAACCTTTTGAGCCAGTAATAAGAATTCTAATTTTCTTTTTCACAAAATTTTAATTTAATTTGTAAATCATTTTTTAAGATGTTTTAAATATTGACTTTAATTTAAAAAATATTTTTTGAATAATTAAATTTATTAAAGAGACATATACCATTGGAAAAAAAATATTATAAAACAAATCTTTTTTGATATCTACATATTTATAATTTGATTCTTTTTTGTTTGAAATCATATAAAAAAAAGAGGGTATTAGTCTCCTTAACGCAAAATTTTTACATCTGATATATTTTAAAAACGGCATACCCTCTTTTCTTAAATTATCTAATATTTGTGGAATTCTAACTCCCTCTACAAAAGGATAAAGTTTGCCCCAATCGTTAGACCTTGGTCCATGAACGTTGACAGTTAAAGGGTGAGAGAAAAAGTAAGCTAATTTTTTTTTATATCCTCTTGCCCATATTAATGAGTGAGGGGCTGTATTATGTAAATTTGAATATTGAGTTAACTCTGATATTTTTTTTTCATCTATTGCATCTAAATTTTGCATCCAAATTTTTCTTCTAAAAACGCATAAAAATACGCTAAGCATAAATTCATAAAATTTTTTTGGATCAAAGAGTTCGAAAAAATCCATTTTTTTCGAAATTTTATAATCTGAAAATTTTATTAAATTCTTTAGGTTTAAATGTTTTGGATTAATTGGATGCGAATAATTATTAAGATCCTCTGCATTAAATTGAAATGAATTTATATAAAAAAAATCTACATCTTTGTTCTCATTTGACAAAAATTTGAATTTTTTAAATGCATCATTTAATAAAATATCATCGTTACCTAGTATCCAACAAAATTCACCTTTTGCCATTGAAACAGCCTTTAAAATGTTTTTTGCCATACCTAGATTTTTTTCGTTCCTATTAAAGTTTAAGTTTAAATCTTTTTTATACTTTTCTATTAGCTCTTCTATATTTTCGTCTGAACAATTATCAGAAACACATACTTCAATTTTAAGATCACTGTTATTTTTTGCAAATTTAATTGAGTTAAGACAGTTATTGAGATAATAAACTCTATTGAAAGTGGGTATGCAAATTGACAAATCAATCATATGGCTCTACTTCTTTAATATCTTAGTATAAAACTTATTTGTAGTTCCAAGACCCTTTGTTATAGAGATTTTTGGACTCCAGCCAATTAATTTTTTAGCTTTTTTTATCGAAGGGTAAACTTTTATTATCTCATCTTTTCTAAAAATAGAATTATTGTAAATTGGTTTTAAAAAATTATTTTTCTTTTTAATAATATTCATTATCTTTTTCAACTTATAAGCTTTACCATAACCTATATTAAAAATTTGACCCGATAAATTTCTCGAAAAAATTAATTTAAACAAGGCATCAATTGCGTCATCGACGTGTAAAAAATCTCTAAATTGATTTCCAGGAGATGTGAAAAATAAACTTTTTGTAACGCTTGCTTTTATTAATTGTGGAATAAATCTATTATAATCTTGAAAGGGTCCATATAATTGATAAAATCTTACTATTACCACAGGAAATTTATTTTTATAAAATTTTTCAATTAGAAACTTTGTTGCATTTAATTTAATTTTTCCATAAATGCCCTTAGGTTTGCCAGAATAGCTCTCCTTATGAGGAACTTTTACATTGCCATATTCGGATGAGCTACCGATTTGAATGAATAAACTAATTTTTTTATCTTTAAAAAAATTAAATAAATTTACACAGCCTTTGTAATGGTTGTTATATATCTCTTTTTTATTCTTGTGTTCAACATAGCCACCACAATTTACTATATAATCAAATTTATATTTTTGAAGTTTTTCTTTAAGTTTTTTAAAATCTTTTATATCAAGCAATAGATATTTTACTTTAGATAATTTTCTATTTTTATTTGGTTTAAATTTTGAAATACTAAAAGTTGAAAAATTTTTTCTAATACATTGTTTAGCAAGACTAAAACCTAAAAATCCAGTGCCACCAATAATTAATATAGATTTTTTTTTAATTTTCATTATTGATTTTTTTAAGATTGTGTTCTTTTAAATCGATAATAGAATCTGACATTTTTGTTATTTCAGGTCTATGTGAGATCATCAAAATTGTTATCTCTGGAAAATGCTTTCGTAAATTATTGAGTATTTTTTCTTGAGTCTCGTTATCAAGGTTACTTGTAAATTCGTCTAAAAATAATATTTCAGAATTTTTATATAATGATCTAGCTAAAGCTATTCTTTGCTTTTCGCCTCCTGAGAGCAATGAGCCGTCAGTGCCAACTTGGTCATTAATGTTTAATTTTTTTTCATCGAAAACCTTATCCAATTCAGATGTAACTATTGCCTTTTTAAGCCTAAGTTCGTCAATCTCCTCATCATAAAAATTTAGACAAATATTTTTTTTCATACTGTCATCTAATAAGAAAATTTTTTGTGAGACGTAACCAATTTTACTTAACCACTTTTCATAAATCGTAGTAATATTTTGATTCTCAAAAAAAATATTTCCTTTCTTTGGTTGTATAAATCCCATTAAAATATGTTGTAATGTAGATTTTCCTGAACCGGTTGGACCAATAATGGCATTAAGACTGTTTTTTGAAATATTTAAACTTAAATTTTTAATCAAGTTAGAGTTGTCAGAATATGAGAATGACAAATCCTCTGCAACAATATAATTTTTTTTAATATCGAGATTAGTTTTGAATATCTTTTTTAAAGCATTATTATTAACAGAAGTTTGAAATTTATTCTCATCGATTCTTTTAAGCTGGTTTATTACATTATCTACACTAGCTTGATACACTCGTGTATAAAAAAGACTTAAGTTAATTGCATTAAATGCAGGTACTAATCTTATACAAGAAATAATAACCAAAACAAGAAAAGGTAAAAATTCGATGAATTCTTTTGAATTATTAGACTGTATGGAAATTAATAATGAAACCCCCAAAATCAAAATTATTGAGGTTAATTCTAATATTATTTTTGGAAAAGTATCAAAAACTTTAAAGAAAAAAATGTTTCTTTCAAACTTTGTTATGTCTATTAAAAATTTATCTTTCACTTCTTTTTCTTTTTGATAAATTTTAATATCTTTTAAAGCTTCAAAAGTCTCAGAAACACTTTTATTAAAAATTGAAGTAAGATTTTGATTTTCATCAGATTTTCTTTTTAGTCTTTCTTTTATAAACTTGAAATAAAGAAAAGTGATAATTGAAAAAATAAATATCAAACTCAAAGTAAGCTTCGCATTTAAAGTTATTAAAATACAAAAAATAATTAATATAGCTCCAAACTCTGTGAACATGTTTAATGCATTTGTTATATATGCATGCGTACCTGTGACGGCTGGGATTGCGTCTCTGTACATTTCTGATGGTTTTAATTTTTGTGCTTCAAGATATTTAGAGTTAAAGTAATGATTGAAAATACTCGTAGACAGTCTGATTTTTAGGTTTGTCAAAAACTTTTCAGTTACATATCGACTTAACAGTAAGAAAAAGTTTTTAAGTAAAAAAGCAGCAGTAACAAAAATACTTGAATATATTAAAAAATTTTCTTTTATTTCATCGTTAATAAAGGGATCTAACTTTTGTATAATTGTATCGGAGTTCAGTAGAGCAGTGGTGTATATGGGTATAGAAACTAAAGATAAAAATTCAAAAACAAACACAATAGCTACTATAAGAAATATAAAAATTATTTTTAATTTATTTTTATTTCCAACTAAATATAATATCGAATTAAGCATAATTAAAAATATTATTTTTTTCTTGTAAGATTTGTTTTTTTAAATTAAGCAAACTCCTGAAACTAGGCTTGATATTAAATTGACTATTAAACTTAAGTATTAATTCTTGTGTTTTATTAGACATCCACCATTCATCAATATTGTGCCAAAATTTTGATAAATGTGCTATTAAATCGTCAACATTTTCAAATAATATATTTGCATCCTGTAAAAGTTTATATTTCTCAATATATTCACTGTTTATGTGATTATACTGATCGGGCCAAATAGCTAAAGTTGGGATATTATAAATTAAGTTTTCTAATATACCTGTACTGTCATAAAAAAATACATTTACTCTAGAATTTCTAAGATTGGTTAAATAAGAATTTGTCCAAAAATCTATATGTTCAGATTTAAAATTCTTAAAGTATTTTTTATAATACCATTCTCCTCGCTCGTCAGCTTTATAACATTCGTGCAATCTTAGGAGAATTTTATTTTTAAGTTCAGTTCCAATTTTTTTTTCAAATTTATATAAAGTTCTTAAACCGTTATTTAGCTCTATATTCCGATCATAAGGAGAAATTCTAGTAGTATTTGGTGAAGGTAATAAATGTAAAAATCCTTTTTTATTATATTTAATTTTTCTTCCTAAAGTTAAGTGATTGCAAAAGCTTTTTATAACTTTATTTTTATTTGCTATTCCAAATGAAAAAAAACTATTTGGAGTCTCAAATTCAACACGATTTTGAACAAAGTCTTCGGTAAAATAAGAGTTTCCGTGTTGAAGAACAAAGTACGGTGTTTTTTGCTCAACTTGCAAGGCTGTATAAAATTTAAAATTTTCATCAGTTTCTTGTGATATAGATGTTAAAATAAATTTTGGATTTTTAGGATAAATTTTCTCGCAATTCGATATTATATAAGAAAATTGCTCCAGCACAGTTGTAGGTAAATAATTATATATATTTTCTCTTATAAAGTTTTCAACATTTTTTTTTTTTATCAGTTTTTATGCTAATTTTTCTTCTTAAATTATAATCAATTTCACTATCCTTTAGTTCATCATTCACATAAAAAGATGGAGATTGAAAAAATAAAAGTTCTAGTAACTTTTCATAAATGAAAGGGAAATAAGTTTGTTCTATAACAGCATCATTTTCAATTTTTAAAAACTTAAATGATTTTCTAGATTTTTTAATAATTTTTTTTGGTTTTGAATTATATTTATTGTTTTTTTTTTTAAAGTTGTACTCGAAAAAAAAATGTTTTACTCTTAAATCATAATAATCTAACAAATCACAAACAAGATTATTATTCCAGTATTCATCACCAGCCTGAAAAAAAATTTCTATGGGTTTATCTGTATGCCGTGGACAATTACTTTTAATTCCATAAATTTCATTAATCTTTTTTTTTTCTAAAATCTCAAACAATAAATAATTTTTCTCAAAACATATATCTACAAATCTCTTTAACCAATTTCCAAAAATAATTTTCCAAGATTTGACACTGAATTCCACTGAATGAATATTATTTAAATTTGTAGATAAATCTTTAATAATTTTTTTATATATAGTGTTTGAATTTAAACTATTTATAATTCTATTTTTTTTTAAATGGCTATCAGTTTGAAATATTTCATAATCTAATTTGTTAAGAATATTTTCGTCAATATTTTCTGTAACCCATTCACCGGCTATTAAATATTTTTCCTTCGTATTTATTTTTTTATTTCTAAAAGAAAAAATCAAATTTTTATTCATTAAATAATATTATTTTTTGAAATGGTATTTTTTATTTTACTAATAATGTATAATTGTTTTTTTTTGCTTAAATCATAGAAAATTGGAAGTGAAATTACTTCATTATAAAATTTCTCTGTCTGAGGAAAATTTTTTTCTTTTAGATTAAATTTTTTTTTATAAAAAGAATGCTTATAAATTGGAATATAGTGAACTTGTAATTTAATTCCAAATTTCAATAATTTTTTAAAAAAATTATTTTTATTACATTTTAATTTTTTAAAATTTATTTTTACAGGATATAAATGATAAGAGCTTGACTTATAAGGATCTATAAGTTGAATAGTTATGTCCTTATCATCAATAAAAGCTTTATCATATATTTTCGCTATTTCAGTTCTCTTTTTTATAAATTTTTTAAGTTTTTTGAGTTGACTGATACCAAGAGCACATTGAAAGTCTGTTATACGATAATTAAATCCCAATCTCTTCATATCGTACATCCAGATATTATTATTATTTTTTTCTATTCCATGAGTTCTTAAATTTTTTAGTTGTTGATCTACTTTTTTATTATTTGAAACAATCGCTCCTCCCTCGCCTGTTGTAATGGATTTAACAGGATGGAAACTATAAGTTACAAAATCGGCGAATTTAACTGCGTATTTATGGTTTTTATTGATGGATGCCCCAAGAGAGTGGCATCCATCATTTATTAAAATAATTTTATTTTTTTTTGAAATTTTTTGTAACTCTGGCCAATCTGCTGGGCATCCTCCATAATCAATTGCTATTATTGCTTTAATTTTTTTTTTTTGTTTTTTCAAAAGTTGAATTTTTTTTTTCAAAGATTTGATGCAAATATTCCCTGTTTTATAATCTATATCAACAAAAGAGGGTCTAGCTCCTGAGTACAATATACAATTACTTGTTGCGACAAAGCTATTAGGTGTAGAAATAATTATATCTCCTTTTTTCCATTTTAAAGCTAAACCAAGAAGGTGTAATGCTGCTGTTCCATTTGATACAGCTGTACAAAATTTAGCTCCTAACTCTGATTTTAATTTTTTTTCAAAAATTTGTATTGTGGGACCTTGAGTTAAAAAACTTGAATAAAGTATTTTATTAACACTTTTTATATCCTTACTATCTAAGTATTGTTTACCATAGCTTATTAATGACATATTTTAGATAAAGTTATTCGATCTTAAAACTTTTTTTAAATCACCTATATTTAAAAAGAATTTGTTATTTCCGCTACTATAAGATGTATTTTCAGGAAAATTTTTTGATCCAATTTTTTTTTTTAAGTGCAGTTTTTTATTCCATATAAAATAGTCTGATTGCGGAGTTATGATATAAAAGTTTTTATAACTTATTGCATTAATTGACTCACTAGCTGAAATCATTTCTTCATGAATTTTTTCACCAGGCCTTAAACCAATCAATTTTATTTTTTTATTTGGGTACATTGCCTTTGCTAAATCAGTCACTTTAAAAGATGGTATCTTTGGTACAAAGATTTCTCCACCCTCCATTATTTTTAAACTATTTAATACAAATAAAATTGCTTCATTAAGAGTGATGTTAAATCTTGTCATTCTTACATCAGTAATTGGTAAAAAATTTTTTTTTTTATACTTCGTAAAAATAGGTATAACAGAGCCTCTACTACCCATAACGTTTCCATATCTAACAACGCTAAATTTTGTTTTTAGTTTACCTTTTATATTATTAGCCGCAATAAATAACTTATCTGACGCGAGTTTAGTTGCTCCGTATAAATTTATCGGAGAGGAAGCTTTGTCGGTACTTAAAGCTAAAACTTTTTTTACATTAGTTTCTAAAGCTGCATCAATTAAATTTTGTGCACCTAATATGTTTGTTTTAACAGCTTCAAAAGGGTTATATTCAGCAAATGGTACATTTTTTAATGCAGTAGCATGAAATACAATATCAACATCTTTCATTGCTAACTTTATTCTTTGATAATCTCTTACATCGCCAATAAAAAATCTTAAAATATTTTTCGCTTTTTGATTTTCTGATAACATTTCACTTTGTTTAAGTTCATCTCTACTAAATATAATTATTCTTTTCGGTTTATAGTTTTGTAACAAAAAACTGACAAGCTTTTTTCCGAAAGATCCAGTTCCTCCAGTGATTAAAATTTTTTTGTTATCTAACATTTAAAAAATTATTTTTTTTCTATATTAGTTATTGGTGCAGAAAATGTTAATTTTTTTGATTTTAATTGAGATAAATACTTGTTCTTAAACCAAGTTGATCTTCTAATTGACTCTACGTACTCTCTTTTAGCCCTTTTAAGATTAAATGCTTTTGAGTTTTTCTCAACATTTTTTGGGATATTGTTAAATGTGTTTAATTGCGACAGCACAACAGTTCTATTCGAGCCAGAAATATTGTGTCCAGAACCATGTACGCATCCCATGTGAAAAAATAATACGTCTCCAACATCTGCATTAATTGTGTGAACACCATATTTTTTGTTTAATTCATTTAGTTTTTTAGGATGAACCATGTATTTAGCTAGACCATTTACATTAATAAAAGGATAATGTTTTATAAAACCTAGTTTATGGGTTTTTGGAAAAATTTTTAATGGAGCGTTTTTTTCATTATGTTTTTCTAAAAAAACCATGGCACTTAACATATCGTTTCTAGGGTAGCCTCTATCCTTCCAATAAACTAGGTCTTGATGAAAATATTCTACTGCCCCACACCATGCTGCTTTTAAATTTACTTTGCTTGAATAGATATAAACTTCTTCATCAACAAGTTGACTCGCTATATCTAAAACTTTTTTATTTTTTGCTATTTTTGCAATTAAGGAATTTTTTTTATGGACTACAAAATAAACCGCTAAATCTACACCTGGTTCTTGCTCTGTCCATGTTTTAGCTAATTTTTTTTTATTTTTTTTATTTAACCATTGTAATGCTTCTTTACATTGTTTTTTAGGTAAAAAATTTTTTATTAAAACAAAACCGTTTTTATTATATTCTTCTTTAATTCTATTAATTTTTATTTTTTTTGTTTTCATAATATCTAACCCTCTATAAATTTTAATATGTTTTTTGGTTTATTTATAATATTTTTATACTTTTTCTTTTTTTTTTCGTATCCATATTGAGCAAATACAAAATTAACTTTTGAATTTTTAGCTGTCTTATAATCTACGTCCATGTCTCCTATATAACAAGCATTTTTTTTTAAAGACTTTAATTTTTTTATACAAAAATTTAATTGATCTGGAGATGGTTTACCTTTCAAGGATTTGTCAGGCGAAACTATAACTTTTATAGGTATTTTAAATCTTTTAACAATTAATTTTGTTCTTTTGATGTCCTTCGAGGTTACTATAGCGATCTTTACATTTTTTTGAATTAATTTTTTCAAAATTTTTATTATCCCTGGTATTACTTTAATTTTATCGAAATTAATAATCGAACTAGTCTTGTATAACTGAGTAATTTTGTTAAAGTTTTTTTTAATACCAATGTTCTTTAATATTTTGATAAAGGGTAAACCAACATGTTTAAAATACATTTCAAAAGTTTGATGTATTCCAAATTTTTTTCTAACTGACTCCCATGATAATCTCATATTTTCTTTTGAGTCTATTATTACACCGTCTAAATCAAAAATTACTGTATTAAATTTTTTCATTATTTCTTAAACAATTGTTTATAATTACTTTTTTCTTTTTATTAAATTTATCGTAAATCATTAATTCATTTTGATATCTTTTAATTTTTCTAGCCCACTCTTTGCTGCTCATTTGTATTGTTTTTAAAATCAAACTTCTCATTTTTTTTTTATTTTTATTATCAGACCAAAAAGGTCCTGTTTTTTTATATACATTTCTTACTCCGTGAAGGTAATAAGTGTGGTTAAATGATAAACACTTATAATTTTTTGATAATAATTCATAACCAAGTGTTGAGTGACCATTTATGTAAATATAATCAGGGCTTAATTCTTTATAGCCTTGCAGATATTTTGAATTATTTGAAACATAATTAAATTTTTTCTTAAAAGATTTTTCTATAAATTTTTTATTGTTTTGACCTCTTCTGTCTAAGAAGTATATTTTAAGATTATTTTCTTCACAAATTTCAAAAAGTTTTTCTAAAATTGATTTTTCAAGATTAAACCTTACCTTTGGATCTTGCGAGATATACATTACCTTATCTAATTTTTTTTTACTTTTGGACTTAATAATTGTGAAATTATTATTCAAAGTGTTCCCTAGAGGATATATTTTAGCCTTTATAACCTTTGATACTCTTTTTTTCTCATTCAAGCCAAAACAAAAAAAGATATCAGCTTTAAGCGTATGATTATTATTTTCCTTTAAATGTTCTTTACATTGATAGTAAAAAACATTATTTCTCATCCCATTTTGGTCTGATATATATAAAGCTTTTGGATAGATGTTCTTGAGTTTAAAAAAACCAATATTATTATCAATGCATGTATAAATAATCTTTGGAGAAACAAATCTAAAATAATTAATTTTATAATTAGTCTTAAGTTCTCTAAGCCCGCTTTTAAATATTGTACTAAAAAATACATAAAAATTTATACTTTCATATCTCACGTCATAAAAACTGTAATCTTTTTTTTTAAAAAGAACTTCTGCAAATTTTTCACTTGCCCTGTCATAAACCAAGATCTTTTTTTTTGATGGTTTTTTAAAAAAAAGTTTAAAATTTATTATAAATTTTATGATTTTGTTTATTCTCATTTTAAAATTTAATTAAAAACCTCGCGATAAAAATGTTCTAAATTTACTAATTTCCATTGATCTGTTTTTTTAAGTTTTTTTATATGTTTTAATATGTATTTTGGCTTCACAATTTTGTTAATGATGAAATCTTTCGGTTCATTTAAAAATTTCATAGTCTCATTAGGGAATCCAGAAAAGCCCTGTTTTTTATATATCAATTTTTTTGGAAAATATTTTATAAATATTTTTTTCAATAATATCTTTGTTTTAAATTCTTTTTTTCCACTTAGATCTATTTTAAATTCAAGAGGTAAATTTAAAGCAAATTTTATTATTTCTTTTCTTAAAAAAACTGACCTTGGTTCAATGGCGTTACTCATAAACATTAAGTCAGTTCCTCTCAATCCAACTGAAGAAAGTTGCACAGCTGTATCCATAAGCATCATAGATTGACGGCTTTTTTCATCTTTGTTAAGGAATTGGTACGCTTTTTGACTATTTTTCCAAAGAACTGATAATTTATTTTTAAATGATTCTTCATTATATGATGTAAGTTTAATTTTATTTTTTATGTACTTCGAATATTCTGAATTGTTAATTTTATAATTGTATATTTTTTCGGAATACGTTTCATATCCTCCAAATAATTCATCGGCACCATCGCCACCAAATATTGCTTTACATCCTTTCTTTTTAACTTCCTCTGCAAGAATAAGTTTTCCGGGAAAATCGTGAGAATTTATTGGAGAAGCATTTATTTTTAAACTGTTTTTTAAATTATGATAATATTTTTCTAATGAAACGTTGATTAATCTTATGTCTTTTTTGAAAAACTTTTGGAATTTGTTAATTTGATTTGAAATTTTATCTTTACCGATATGGTTTAATGAAATGAAAAAACATGGCTCTGATATATTTTCTATCATTTTGGATATGATTGTAGAGTCAATGCCTCCGCTAATAATAGAACAATATTTTCTATTCTCTGGTATCATTTCTTGAAGATTTTTTTTTAACAAACTTTCTAATTCAAAAGTAAGATCTTCCTCAGTTTTTTTTCTATTATCAAGGTAATCATTTTCGCAAATATATTTAGAAATATTTTCTTTATAAATTTTTTTTTTTTTAAAATTTTTTAAATCAAGTTCAAATGTTTCTCCCGGTAGAATATTCTTTATCTTTTTAAAACTCGTATTTCTTAATTGTAAAAAATGTCTAGAATTAAAATAATTTTGTAAGCTTATTTTATCTATTTGCTGATTAAACCCTTTATTAATAAATGAAGTAGCTTCAGATGAAATTGCAAATTTTTCATTGTCTTCGTAGAAATAAAGTGTTTTTTCACCTTGTAAATCTCTACTAAAGAAAATTTTATTTTTTAACTTGTCATAAATTATGAAGGCAAACATGCCATCTAATTCATTAATAACTTTTTTTATAGCAATTTTATCAAATAAATTTACCAGAACCTGTGTGTCACTAAAATTCTGTCTTAAATTTAAAGAATATTTTTTTTCTAAATACCTGTAATTATAAATCTCTCCATTAAATAGTAAAAAAAATCTTCCAGATCGTGAAATATGATTTAAAATATTTTTTTTTTTCTCTCCGGCCATTGAAAGAACTGTTTGACCAAAAAAAATATTTTTTATAATTTTATAAAAAAACCAGTCTGGACCTCTTTTTTTCAATCCCTCAAGAATATTTAGACACTTTGAAAAATTAATTTTTTCTTTACTTTTGAATGCTTCTATATAAATTCCACACATTTTATTTAATTTTTAAAAATTAGTACAATTTTCTAATTTTATCCCTTGGCATAACATCTATTGCTCTCAATAAATCGGCATTAACATCGACGGCAAAATCAGAGCCTTTTATTTCAAACGTTCCCAGGTTTAAACCTATTTCAAGTGCTCGTATTAATTCAATATTTTCAATTTTTTCTATTTTCGTAGCTTTATTATTACAATATTTTTTTAAAGCTTCCGGCTTAAAAGAAACAACGGATAAATTTTTATAATATTTAAATTTTTTGTTGTAATAATTGTAAGGGGTTTTTTCTCTACTAAAATAAATTATTTTTCCGTTATCAGAAAAAATTGTTTTAACAATGCTTTGATTATCTATTTGATTATTTATAGGCATGCTTGGTAAAACTATATCGAATTTTTTATTTTTGAGATGAAATTTTATTGTTTCGTCAATAGCTTTTGGATCAACAAGAGGTTGGTCTCCTTGAATATCTATTACTAAATTGATATTTTTAATTTTTTTTGATACCTCAAATATTCGCTCAGTCCCATTTCTGTGTTTTGTTGAAGTTAAAATTGCCTCGCCACCATGATTTTCGACTGTTTCCTTAATCGATACATGGTCGGTACAAACAATTACTTTATCCAATAATTTTGAAAGTTTTGCTCTTTTAAAAGTATGAACAATTATTGGCAAATTATCAATTTCTAATAAAGGTTTTTTGTCTAATCTCTTCGATCTAAGCCTTGATGGTATTAATCCTATAATCATTTTATTTGATCTTTCGTTTGTATGGAATTCAACTCTTTCTTTAGCTCGTCATACTCGTGCATTTTTTTTTTCATAAAATTTATCGTCAAACTGGTTCTTTCAGATATGCCTTTGGGTGTAAGAACGTATTGAATATTGTTAATTTTATTTTTGTTATTTTTGAAATTTTTTATTTTGACTAATCCCTTATTTTTAAGGGCATTTAAACAATAATTAATTTTTCCAAGGCTAAAGCCTAAATCTAAAGCCAATGATCTTTGTGTTGCTTTTGGATTATTAAATATCTTTCTCAAGATCTTAAAATTGTCCTCTAAATCAATGTTTTTCATGTTCAAAAATTGAACATTTGCATAAAATCTTATAAAAGTAAATAGAAAGATTGACTATTATTTAAGTTTTATGGCGGCTTTGAATTTAAAACAAATGATATTAGTTACTATAATTAAAGTGATATTAATAAAAATAAAGCTTATTTTAAAAATCAAGCTTTTCAAAATTTATTGACGCTGGAAAATGGGTAAAAAAAAAATTGTCTGCATCATACAAGCTAGAGTAGGATCTAGAAGATTACCGAGAAAAATACTAAAAAAAATAAATAATAAATTTAATTTTATTGAATTTTTAATTAAACGTCTTTTAATAAGCAAAAAAATATCAAATATTATCGTAGCGTATCCCACCTCAAAAAAAAATAATATAATATTTAACTTATTAAAAAAAGAAAAAATCCAATTTTTCCGAGGATCTGAAAAAAACGTTTTGGAGAGATATTATAAAGCAGCAAAATTTTATAAAGCGGATATAATTGTGAGAATTACATCAGATTGCCCATTTTCTGATCCAAAGCTTATTGATAAATTTTTAAGAATATTTTTAAAAAAGAATTTTGATTATTACAGCAATGTTTCTAAGCGTACATATCCCGCGGGATTTGATATTGAGATTTTTAATTATAAAGTTTTGGAATTTGCTTATAAAAAAGCAACTTCAAAATATGATAAAGAACACGTCACACCATATTTAATAAGGTCAAAAAAAATTATAAAAGGAGTGAATATATTATCTAATGATTATTCAAAAATGAGAGTTACTCTAGATACAAAAGAAGATCTTTTAAAATTAAGGACTATTGGAAGAAACCTTAATCCTAAAAAGTATTTTTCGTGGAAGTATATCTTATCAAAACTTAAAAGAATTCATTAATAAAATTATTGTTTCGTAAGTTTTTTTAAATACTGCGAGATTTTTTTGTCATCAGAATTTATTTTTTTCATTAACAAACTTGCTTCTTTAGGAGCGTATTTAAATGCCAACTTAAGAATATTCATCCAATTAACATTATTTCTAGCTCTTATTTTTTGAATAATATTTATATATTTTATATAATTATTGTTTGACTTACTCATCTTTTATATAAGAGAGATGAATAAACAAAAATAATAAGGGAATCAACTCTTTAATGAAATATGTAGTAATATCAAAAAAAAAATGGTCTAAAAGCTTCTTATCCTTACCTAAATCTATAAAGTATTTTAAAGAAATTAACTTAGATTATTTAGAGAAAGAAAATCCAAAAATTATTTTTTTTGTTCATTATTCTAAGATAATTCCAAAATCAATTTTTAAAAGATTCTTATGTATTCAATTTCATGCTTCTGATTTACCTAAATTTAGAGGAGGTTCTCCTATTCAAAATCAAATAATAAAAGGCGTAAAAAAAACAAAAGTTTCGTGTTTTAAAGTAACGAATAAGATAGACAAAGGAGATATTTGCTTAAAAAAAAATTTTTATTTAAATGGTAAAGCGGAAGATATTTATAAAAGATTAGAAAAGATCTCAATTTCT